>Ga0209668_10000053_pt1 | contig 44448 bp, 29 predicted proteins | sample FrelakmetPLP11PL_FD_187150 | JGI IMG/M metagenome (GOLD analysis project Ga0209668, IMG submission 187150) | Freshwater lake sediment microbial communities from the University of Notre Dame, USA, for methane emissions studies - PLP11 PL (SPAdes)... | ecosystem: Environmental > Aquatic >...
TCTCAGCTCAGAATTCACAAGGAAACAACGCAATAGCGGTTGGATATCTGAGTGCTCGATCATCCCAGGGACAAAACGCAGTAGCGGTTGGATTTCAGGCTGGTGTATCTACACAAGGACAAAGCGCAATAGCGGTTGGACCCCAGGCAGGTCAGAATTCACAAGGACAAAGCGCAATAGCGGTTGGATATGCAGCTGGTCGGAATTTTCAAGGACAACTATCAGTGGCAGTAGGAAATTTTGCTGGTTCTAATACACAAGGAGAATATGCAGTAGCAATTGGTGTTAATGCTGGTCAAACAAATCAGGGAACCACTTCGGTTGCTATTGGAATTGCTTCTGGTCAATTTTCACAAGCAGTTGGAGCAGTCGCGGTTGGAAGTCAGGCTGGTCAAACAAATCAAGGAATTTCTGCAGTAGCAATCGGGAAAAATTCTGGACAGGATTCACAAGGATTAGATGCAGTTGCGGTTGGAAATTCTGCTGGTCAATTTTCACAATCAAGAGGTGCAGTTTCTATTGGAATTCAGTCTGGTAATGATTCACAAGGATCCTTTTCAATAGCGATTGGAATTCAGTCTGGTCAAACACAGCAAGGAGGAAGTGCAATCGCGGTTGGATATCAGGCTGCGGTTCAAAATCAAGGATATTTTGGAGTAGCGATTGGAAGTCTGGCTGGAAAAAATACACAAGGACAAAGTACAGTCGCGATTGGAGATTCGACCGCGTTTAATGCACAAGGAAGTGGTGCAGTCGCAATTGGTGTTCAGGCTGGGTTTAATACACAAGGAACAAACGCAATAGCAATTGGAGTTAATGCTGGACAATTTTCACAAGGACCAAGTACAGTTGCAATTGGAAATTCGACTGGTCTTTATTTCCAAGGAAGCGGAGCTATAGCAATTGGATATAATGCAGGACAGAATACGCAAGGAAGTAGTGCAGTCGCGATTGGAGGTCAGGCTGGTCAAACAAATCAGGGAACCGCTTCGGTAGCGATTGGAATTTCTTCAGGTCAGAATTCACAAGGACAACAAGCAGTCGCGGTTGGAAGTCAGGCTGGTCAAACAAATCAAGGATCAAATTCGGTCGCGATTGGAGTTAATGCAGGTCAGAATACACAAGGAAGTGCTGCAGTTGCAATCGGAGCGCAGACTGGTCAACTTTCACAAGGACAAAGCGCAGTCGCGATTGGAAATTTTACTGGTCAACACTTCCAGGGAACAGGTTCAGTCGCGGTGGGAACTCAGTCCGGTAGATCATACCAAGGACAAAATGCAGTCGCGGTTGGAGTTCAGGCTGGAGGATCTACACAAGGAACTGGAGCCGTAGCGATTGGGTATCAGGCAGGACAAATTACACAAGGACTCCAATCAATAGCAATTGGAAGTAGTGCTGGGCAAAATACACAGGGGCAAAATGCAGTTGCAGTTGGAAATTCGGCTGGTCAGAATACACAAGGAAGTGGTTCCGTCGCGGTGGGAAATCAGGCAGGGCAAACACAACAAGGACAAAATACAGTCGCGGTTGGAAATTTTTCTGGACAATTTTCACAAGGAACCGGTGCAGTTGCACTTGGAGTTCAGTCTGGGCAAACACAACAAGGAGAAAATGCAGTAGCGGTTGGATATCAGGCTGCGGTTCAAAATCAAGGATTCAATGCAGTCGCGTTTGGGTTTCAAGCTGGACAAACACGACAAGCACAACTAACAGTAGCGGTTGGAAATCAGGCTGGTCAATTATTTCAAGCGGTTAGCGCAGTAGCGGTTGGAAATAGAGCTGGACAAAATACACAAGGAACGGGGGCAGTTGCAATTGGAGTTTTTGCCGGACAAACGGCACAGGGAACACAGGCAGTTGCAATTGGAGTTACTGCTGGACAAGGTTCACAAGGAGAAAATGCAATAGCGATTGGACTTCAGGCTGGGTTTGATTTACAAGGAAATGATGCAGTAGCAATAGGGTTTAATTCCGGGAAAATAGGACAGGGATTTTTAGCAATAGCAATAGGACAACAGGCCGGTCTCTCTTCACAAGGAAGTGGTGCAGTTGCAATTGGGGTTAATTCTGCTAAATCTTCACAAGGACAAAGCGCAGTAGCAATTGGACCGTCTGCTGGACAAAATACACAAGGACAAAGTGCAATTTCGGTAGGACTTCAGGCAGGTCAGAATTCACAAGGATTACAAGCAATTGCGGTAGGAATTCAGGCTGGTCAAACAAATCAAGGATCAAATTCAGTTGCTATTGGAGTTCAGACTGGTCAGAATTCACAAGGACTTAATTCAGTAGCAATTGGAACTGGTTCTGGACAAATAAATCAAGGACTCCAATCAGTAGCAATTGGAAGCAGTTCTGGATCTACAAATCAAGGAAACAACTGTGTTTCAATTGGGACTGGAGCAGGTGGATTTACGCAAGGATCTGGGGCAGTCGCGGTTGGTTTTCTGGCTGGACAAACACAACAAGGACAAAATGCAATTGCGGTTGGAAATTTGGCTGGGGAAAATAGTCAAGGAACAAATGCAATAGCGATTGGATTTCTTTCTGGAAGAACAAGCCAAGCCAGTAATAGTATAATTATAGATGCAACGGGAACTGGAACTATTTCTGCTTCGACAGCGTCTGCTTGTTATATAGCACCGATAAGAGGGTTGACAACCGCTAGTCCTTTGTATTATAATACCAGTACATTCGAAGTTACAACTGTAACAAGTACAAGAGAAACAAAAAACAATATAATAGAAATGCAAGATGATACATCTGTTGTATATAATTTGAAACCAAAAAATTATTTATATAATAGCTGTCCGGAATATGGAGTTCAAGTAGGATATATAGCAGATGAAGCAGCAAATGCACATGAATTGTTTGCGACGTATGATGGACCAAGAAATAGTGGTAAATTATTAGGTATAGATTATAATGTTATAACAGTATTTTTAGTTGAAGAAATTAAAAAATTAAAAGAAGAAAATAAAATTTTAAAAGAAGAAATAAAAACTATAAAACAATATATTAACATATAAAAATTCGACCGGCCGCTGATTCGCCGTGGCATCCATCGGCGGAACCTATATTAAACTTTTTTTAATATAATATATTAAAAAAAGTTTAATATAATAAATATGAGTAATGAATATTTTAAAATTTCAAATCCTACAAATAATTTAAGGATAGGACCTACAGGTGCAACTGGATACACAGGACCGGACGGGACTGGTTCTTCATCAAACACAGGTGCAACTGGAAGTACAGGACCTACAGGACCCACAGGCCCTACTGGATATACAGGACCGACCGGGAAGGATTCTACTGTACCTGGTCCCACTGGAAATACTGGACCAACTGGAGATACAGGTCAAAATGGAAATACTGGTCCCACTGGAAATACTGGACCAACTGGAGATACAGGTCAAAATGGAAATACTGGTCCCACTGGAAGAGATGGGAATAATGTACCAGGGGGATCTGTATTTGGAGAATATATTTACTGGGATCCAGCCAACGCTCCAAATTGGACAATAGGTAGTGAAAATATAAATATAGGAAGTTCAGCGGGACAGTTATTACAAGGAACTAATGCAGTGGCAATTGGGGTTCAGGCTGGGCAGGCGGCACAGGGAAGTAGTTCGGTCGCGGTTGGGTATCGGGCTGGACAAACACAACAAGGAACCAATGCAGTAGCAATTGGTGTTCAGGCTGGTCAAAATAATCAAGGAACAGGGGCAGTCGCAGTTGGATTGTGGGCTGGACTAAATTCACAAGGAATTTCTGCAGTGGCTATTGGAACTTTTTCTGGACGATATTCACAAGGAACAGGGGCTGTAGCGATTGGAACGGACGCTGGAGATAATACACAAGGAAGTGGTGCCGTTGCGGTTGGAAACCTGGCTGGACAAATTGCACAGGGAAATTTATCGGTAGCAGTTGGAGATAGTGCAGGTAAATATTCACAAGGAACAGGGTCGGTCGTTGTTGGGTATCAGGCTGGTCAAACACAGCAAGGATCAACTGCAGTCGCGGTTGGGTATCAGGCTGGTCAATTGACACAAGGAACAGGGTCGGTCGTTGTTGGGTATCAGGCTGGACAGGCGGCACAGGGAACAAATGCAGTAGCAATTGGTGTTCAGGCTGGACAAACACGACAAGGAGAATATGCAATTTCTGGTGGGTATCTGGCTGGACAAAATACACAAGGATCATATGCAGTAGCAATTGGGTTTCAGGCTGGTCTTAATAACCAAGGACTTGCTGCATTGGCTATTGGAAGTGCAGCTGGACGATATTCACAAGGAACAGGGGCAGTTGCAGTTGGAGTTCAGGCTGGAGATAATACGCAAGGAAGTGGTGCCGTCGCGGTTGGAAACCTGGCTGGAAAAATTGCACAGGGAAATTTATCGGTAGCAGTTGGAGATAGTGCTGGTCTATTTTCACAAGGAGATTTATCGGTTGCTATTGGAAGTTCAGCTGGCCAAACCCAACAAGGATCTGGTGCATTAGCAATTGGAAGCCAGGCTGGTCAAACAAATCAAGGAGATGCAGCAGTTGCAATTGGATATCAGGCTGGTCAGGGTACACAAGGATTCAATTCAGTAGCTATTGGAATTAGTGCAGGTCAAGTACGACAAGGATTCAATTCAGTAGCAATTGGAATTCTGGCTGGTCAGTATTCACAAGGAAACAATGCAGTCGCAATTGGAATTGAGGCTGGGACAATAGGTCAAGAATTTGATTCGGTTGCTATTGGGTATCAGGCTGGTCAGGGTACACAAGAATTTCAAGCAGTAGCAATCGGAGCGCAGGCGGGACAAACACAACAAGGACAAAAAGCAATAGCAATTGGAAGTTCTGCTGGTCAAAATTCACAAGATCTAGGTGCAATAGCAATCGGAATTTCAGCTGGTCAAACCCAACAATATGGATATGCAGTAGCAATTGGAAACCAGGCTGGTCAGGTTACACAAGGATTCAATTCAGTAGCAATCGGAAATTCGGCTGGTCAAGAACGACAAGGGGATAACGCGGTGGCAATTGGAATCCAGGCTGGTCAAAAATCACAAGGAAACTCAGCATTAGCAATTGGAAACGCTGCAGGCCGAATTTCACAAGGAAACAATGCAGTCGCGGTTGGAATTGAGGCTGGTAGTCTTTCACAAGGAGAAATTGCAGTTGCAATTGGGGCTGGAGCAGGTTCATCTACGCAAGGATCCGGTGCAGTAGCAATTGGATATCAGGCTGGTCAGATTACACAAGGATCTGGTGCATTAGCAATTGGATATCAGGCTGGGAGAAATGGTCAAGGAACCAATGCAATAGCGATTGGTTCCCAGGCGGGACAAACTAATCAAGCCAGTAATAGTATAATTATAGATGCAACTGGAACTGGAACTGCTTCTGCTCCTATAGCGTCTGCTTGTTATATAACACCAATAAGAGGGTTGACAACCGCTAGTCCTTTGTATTATAATACCAGTACATTCGAAGTTACAACTGTAACAAGTACAAGAGAAACAAAAAACAATATAATAGAAATGCAAGATGATACATCTGTGGTATATAATTTGAAACCAAAAAATTATTTATATAATAGCTGTCCGGAATATGGAGTTCAAATAGGATATATAGCAGATGAAGCAGCAAATGCACATGAATTGTTTGCGACGTATGATGGACCAAGAAATAGTGGTAAATTATTAGGTATAGATTATAATGTTATAACAGTATTTTTAGTTGAAGAAATTAAAAAATTAAAAGAAGAAAATAAAATTTTAAAAGAAGAAAATAAAATTGTAAAAGAAGAAATACAAAATATAAAACAATATATTAACATATAAAAATTCAGGAACCACCACGATAGTTCTATAGCGTATATACGTGTTCCTTGGCCATCGGACTATACTATTATATAATATAGTCCGATGAAATAAGTATTAATTTTCACGTACCGCATTGCGCGGATGGTGTATAATATATAGTCCGTATGGCGTAATTGGATATCGCGTGAGACTTCTAATCTCAAGATTCCGGGTTCAAGCCCCGGTATGGATATATTATTTTTTGGTTACCGGTCCCATCTTCCAATATTTGAAAAAGTGTTTTTTAGCGGTCACCTACGACCCGTTACTCTCTATGAAACAGGCGTGCCGCTTCGCGGTACACGGAGAGTAACAGGCGGGCCTCGAAGAGGACCACGGGCTGGCCGATTCTCTGTCCGAAGGAGGAGGCAGCTTCGCGGTCACTCCCGTGTACCTCTTCGAGGTACGAAGCTCCGCTGAGTAACGGGGCGGACCTCGGAAGGAGGTACACCTCTTTCCGAGCTTGTATAGAAAAATAATATTTAAATGAATGTATTTTATATATAACATATAATGCCAGTTATTTTCAAATGTAGAACAAATGATGCATATTATTTAAAAGTATTATCAGATTTGATGGCGAACAATCTTCACTCTGGGTGTTTTGATGTTTCAAAAAAAGGAATAACGGTTAGGTCAATGGATACAAACAGAAAAATTTTAATTGATATATCATTACCGTCTGATAATTTCAACACTTTTGTTTACAATAAAAACGAACCTATTACTCTGGGTATAAATTTGTCATATTTCCATAAAATGCTAAAAACTGTTAAAAAAAGAGATTCTATAGAAATGATATTGGATTCAGATAATCCATTGGACTTGGCTTTAAAAACAATCCCAAAAGAAAACAGTAGAACTACAATGTCGTTTGTAAGGATACAATCCATACAAAAAATAGATGTTGATTTGCCTACAGGGTATAAAAAACCCGTAGTAATAAATTCGTCCGAATTTTGTAAGATGATAAGAGATTTAAATATTTCATCTTCGACAAATATAACAGCGTTCAATTCATATATTATTTTCACATGTGACGCTGGTGGTATAATGAAAAGATCTGTTGAGTTTGGAGAAAGAGAACCGGATGATCTTACATCATCTCCCCTTTATAGTCACGATTTTTTAACAGAACAATTGACAAAAATATCGAAAATTTCCGGACTGGGTACATCTATGCAAATTTACTATTCACAGGATCTTCCTCTACTTTTTAAAACAACCATAGGAAGCATAGGATCTATATCAATATATATTAAATCAAAAATACAATTAGAAGATGAAAAATAAATTATTTCTATTTAGCTGTATTTATTTTCATTTATATTATTATATATTAGTATAATAATATAAAATGGCTACCGTACCGGGAGTGACCTACCCGTGTGTACCTCAAAGAGGCCCGCTTTTTTTAATAGAATGGCTTAGCGGAGTATTATATAGACTCTGCAATTTAAAAGACCGCGAAGCGGCCTTTGGAGGCGATCGAGACGCCTTAGAGGATCCAGTTTTTCTAACAGAATGGCTTAGCGGAGTATTATATAGACTCTGCAATTTAAAAGACCGAGAAGCGGCTTTTAGAGGCGATCGAGACGCCTTAGAGGATCCAGTTTTTCTAATAGAATGGCTTAGCGGAGTATTATATAGACTCTGCAATTTAAAAGACCGAGAAGCGGCTTTTAGAGGCGATCGAGACGCCTTAGAGGATCCAGTTTTTCTAACAGAATGGCTTAGCGGAGTATTATATAGACTCTGCAATTTAAAAGACCGAGAAGCGGCTTTTAGAGGTGACGAGCGGGACGATACTCGGACCGAAGGAGGAGTCGGCCTGTGTACCTCGAAGAGGCACTCAGCTCCTCTGGGTAACAGAGTGGTCCTCGAAGAGGCCGGGGCCCGTACGACGCCGGCTTCTCTGTAATCGAATGCGGCGGGCGCGAAGCTGTTATGCGAAAAAATATTTTTTATACCGTCGAAAGAAAAATCTATAATTTTAACAGAATTTATTTTTAAAATTATATTAGTGGTTAATCTAGGGCGCTCGTTTGGATCCGGCTCGTATGTTGGATACGCGAAGAGTCCTTTAGAAAACAATACAAATGGAATGCTATTTACAAATAAATCCATGGGAATTTCCAACTTATAATTATCAAATGTACTTTTATTTATACTTTTTATTAAAGAGTCATCTATTCCCAATTTTCTTATAATTGTATAATATTTATAAGTTAGATCAAAAATTATAGATTTTAAATAAATATATTTATTATATGTTGATAGATGGAGACATAAATAAAAAGAATCAAGAGGGGGATTTTGATATGTAGATAAATTTGTATCTACAATTCTTCCATCAATTAAATTATTTACATTAGTCATATATGTAGTAAGTCCGAAATCTATTAAAACAGGAGATTCATTTCCATTTCTATTTACTATTATAATATTTTCAAGTTTTATATCTCTATGTAAAAACCCATATTTGTTAAACTTATCACATGCTGTTAAAGCTTTTGAAATTACTTTTTTAAATTTAATTACATCATTTATATGTTTATTTAATTCAACTCTTAGATTATTTGTTCCTTTTTCCATACCAATAATAAGAATTTCATTGGTAGAGGATGTTTCATCCGGCCACAGAGCGGTCGATGTTAAAAGATCGCATTTATTAATAAATTCTATTTCGACTACACAATTTGGAATAAGTTTATATGCTTCTATTCCAAGTTTTAACTCCAATAAATCTCTTGCAATATTTCTTTTGTTGGCTATAACAACCTTTATTGATGCTTTTTTTATAATTCCAGTCGACGCAGAAATATACTCTCCATCTCTCACAACTCCACTAGATCCAGAACCATTGTACGATTTTAACCTTTCATCAATTGTAAATTCATTATTGTGGATACACGTATTCCTCGCATAAAAATCCAACGAAGGTCTGGCCTTGAAAAAATGAATACTTTCTGGTTTTACAAAAAAATTTTGTAAATTTATATTTTGTTTTCGATTTTTAACTAAATCATCAACATTATTATCTTGCATTTATTTATTTATAAATAAATAAATAAATAAATATATGACCAGTCCTATTAGAATTCCAACAAAAGAATGTATTGAACTATATGAAAATATAGAAAAAAATAATTATAATTGTTATCCTTCATATCCAGCAATTGACTGTAATAATATTAGCTTGATTGGGAGAGATGGAAATATGTGGACAAGCATAGACAATACTTGGGTTTGTACCGGGTTAATAAATTCCGACCAAGCCGCTTCGCGGTCACCACCAGAGGTGGCAGCCGCTTCGCGGTCACTCCCGCCTCCAGAGCGGCCTCATCCTAAGGAGGTGATCGCTTTAGCCAACGGCCCCCTTCGGGTAGCTGCGCCGTAGGCGATGTTTTTATTCTAAAAATATAATTTTCTGCCAATTCAATAGGATTTTTTTTATATTTGAATGATGATTTTCTAATGCAATTAATAAACTTAAAAGTATCTATATTATTTTCAAAACTAATATCTATCAGTGTATTAAGGTCTTTAGAATTAAAAAAAGGAAACCTACCCAATTCATAGACACAGGCCACGTCCACAGGAATTGATCCTTCATCACCTCTTATTTCATCACGATAAATCATTTTAATATGATTTGGATCTGTGATAAGTTTTCTATATTTTTTATACAATTTATCAGATTCCAAATTTATTATATTTTTCAATTTAGTTTCAGATTCTTTTAAATTATTTGAATTTATTGACCTCTCCGAGGTCATTAAAGAATAATCAACTAATCTTTTAATAAATAATCTAACATCGTTAGTACTTAATATTCTGTTGTTATTATTGTATTTTTGTATTTTATTTATTAGTTCTATATTTGTATATAAAAACAAGATCGGGCCAATTGTTCTGGTCATTTCATCTCTATATGTATATTTAATATTTTCTGGAAGATGGAAATTTAGACTCTTAAATTTCTTATAAGAATCATCCATATAATATATCATTTGATTATTTATAATAGAAAAATTTATTGACATATCAATAAGACAATATTCTTTAGTTCCACGAAATGGACCATTTTCATAAGTATATATATATATATACTTTATAACATTTTTTCTATGTTTATTTTTTTTAAGAGTATCTAATAAATCATATCTTATTCCATCTATATCATCTATTTTATATCCATTTATTATATCATTTTCACTCCACGATAGTTCTATATACGGTTCTAACATTTTTTCAATTTCAAGCAATTCTTTTATTGAAATATAACTCGATCCTACCCCCTGTTTCTCCGGCGGGTCTCTAAAGAGGGACCCGTCCAACCCTCCATATGCGGTATAGTTTAGTTTTGATTCCAAAAAATTTTGTAAAGTCAACGGTATATATTTTCTCAAGTTGTTTATCCATTGAAATGTCTTATCTAGTTCAAAAATAAAATACCCTTCTTCGTTTATTGACCATGGTATTCGTATATTTTCTCTACTCCCGCAATAGAATCTAATAAATTTAATTGTTGAACTACTCCTAAGATTTGAAATTATCTGTCTTAATCTAGATATTAAATTTTCATTTATATATTTTACTTTCTGTCTAATATCAATATCCGATATTACATCTCCGTATTTTTTTTTAGCATAGCTTCCAATAAACGTTACATTTTCAAATAATCCTTTTGTTTCTATAATATAATTTGGATCTCTGTCGGGATGTACTCTACTTAACCCTTCCCTATATTTTTTTGATTCAAATATTATCTGTTGGACATCATTTATAAATTTTATATTGAATTCTCTTGTTTTTATTGGCATTATTTATTAATACATATTTTATAAGTTATATATCTACTTCTTTTTGGCGGAGAATAAATTAAAGTCTTGACTTTAATTTATTTAAGTAAGCTATGATAAAGTATAATCACTTTTATATTTATAAACTTTATTTCCATAAAGTTCACAAATCTTATCCAATTCTTCATTTGCATATTCTTTTATGTTGTATAATTCAATCAAGCAATTATATTCTTCAATTTCTTTATTAATAAATTTATAAAAAATATCTATCGATACTGTTTTTACCAAATCATATATCATTTTAGCTTGTTTATTTTTTTCTGTTTTTTTAATAGATGCTTTTACATCGCTTGTCCATTTTTTTTCATCGTATTCTTGGTTTGATTTTTCCAAATATCTTTCCCTATATTTTCTGTACAAATCATCTCTAGTATTTGTGTTTATTGTTATATTTCTTATAACTTCATCGTTATGAATACATGCTCTATGTATCTTTTCTATATCACTCAATTCTCTATAATAAAAGATATCCTCATTTCTAGTCTCATAAATCACATTTCTAAGTAAGTACAATTGAGGATATTCATTTTCGTTTATTCCACAAAGATTATCTCCAATTACTCTTGGTGCAATCCCTCCATTTTGTCTTCTTTGTAATTCATAATAATGAGGATTGTGTATTATTCCATTGACTTTTTTACCTGTTATCCAAGAAAACGCTGTATGACATTCAACACAGAACATCTGATCACACCCCTCTATCTTATGAATTGGTTTATAACATCCAGGACATGGTTTTGTATCTTTTTTTAACAATAAGAGAGTTTGTTTATCATCTTCATTGCATACGTGCCCACCTGTAAGACGGGCCTCTTTTATATTTCCACAGTCTGGACATACCCATGTTTCACACAATTCACATTTCCAAGCTGTTGATAGATACCCTTTGCAATCGTTTACTGGACACGGTCTATGAATCTTATTTTCATCATTATTTTTTGGAAAATTCAATTCATGTCCCAATGCAGATAATTCATGTTTAAGAGAAGATACAACCCTATTGTATTTACGAATTTGTATATTTATTTCTTCTTGCCTTTTTTTAATTTCTTTTTTTCTATTATATGTTATTAGAGTAGATGGGAGTAAATTTTTTTGTTCATTTAATGTTTTAATAGCTTTTTTATTAAGATATCTATCAATATAAAATATCTTTGATGTATTTTCAAACATAAATGCTGTTGAAAATTCAAGACTGCATTTCATGCATGTAGGAATATCTTTATCATTATCAAGTAAATATTTTTCCATACATTTTTTGCAGCATAAATGTTTACATTTTGGACATTCAATTTTTCTTCTAGTATTAAAAGAATAATATTCACAACATATATCACACGATTCTTTTTCTTTTTTTACTTTAACTTCTTTTTTTCCTTTATTAATATTTTCAATTGACCCCATCTTCGATGTGTATATCTACTTTGAAAAAGAAATTCAATTTTATAGACAATTTTTTATCTTAAACACATCTTCGATGTGTATCATAAATGGAAGATAAATATAAATATATTTTTATACTTTTTATATCAATGTGTATTTTAAATTTTTTACCGCCGCTAAAAGCGGTACATTCGGAAAATATAACAAACCAACCCCAGTCAGCATCCCCCCTTCCGGCGGTCGATCCTCGGTTAGACGGGCCCCTATTTAGAGACCCGCAGCTCCGCGGTGACCGCGAAGTGCCAGCCGCCAGAGGCGGTGAATGTATTTCAAAAATTATTGATGGATTGTATTTGGGAGACATAAGATGTGCTTCAAATTTACAAATTTTACAAGAACATAAAATAAAATATATACTAAATGTAACAGACGATATTCCGTTTTTTTTCAAAAACAATTTTGAGTACGCTAGGATACCGATTAAAGATAACCCTGCCGTTAATATTTCTTTTTTCTTTAATCATTCATCTTCGTATATTGAAAATAGAATACGTGATGGGAACATTTTTATCCACTGTTATGCCGGTATTTCAAGATCTTCTTCAATAGTAATTGCATATCTAATTATTAAAAAGAAATACTCATACAAAGATGCTTATAATTTAGTAAAATCAAAAAGACCATGTATCCGCCCGAATAAAGGATTTGATTATTTATTACAAACACACACCGCTACGGATCTGCGAAGCAGCCGCAATGGCGGTACCTACGGTTTACAAAGATGAGACTCGTCGAAGTAGGCGGCATATTGTAAATACTGTAAAGTATTTACACCTTTTCTCATTTAAAACGCCCATTTTATTAGGCAAAATAAATAAGAAAATTTGTAAAATCAATAGTAGGAATTTCACCTACGATGGTCTAACTTTTTCCTCTTCATTTTTATTTGAAGAGGTGAAAGACGAAATTTGAAAACATAATGGTCGTTCTTGTTTTTCTATCCAACAACTTGTTAATTTCATTATGTTTATTGAGGAATTAGCATCTCGTGTTCTAAATACGATTTTTTTGTTTTCGCAACTCACGCAATTAGAACACTTTAATAGACGAAATACTTTTTTCCCTTCTTTATCTTTGTAATACTCTAAATCTTTATTACAATCACAACATTTTTTACTTGTATTACATTCATTTATCGTTATTGTATCATATTTCTTATGAATTAATTTTCTCAATCCTTTATTCATCGTAGGCATAAAATGTTTCATTTGTGTGCTTCTACTCCAATTACCATAACCAATGAGTATATTTTCACCAAAAGTTTCTTTGATTTTATTAAGGAATGTATCTATTGATTTCTTACCATAACTATACTGCCTAAACTTCATTTTTCGCCATGTTTCTTTCTGATAAAATTCACTTGTTTCTTTATTCAGTTTATCTTTCTCAACTAAATATGTTTTAAATTTTTCATAATCAACTGATTTACTATTTTGTAAGGATAAATGTGTTTCTTTTTCAATAATTCCATTCCTTTTTCTTTCTAACAATAATATTCTTTCATTGGATTTTGCTTTGCTTTCTTTTTTCCTTTGGGGTGCTGTATATTGTAATGTATTACCATTTTTATCCATCATATAAACTAATGAACGTTTTCCAGGGTCACATCCAACTATATTTCTTTCTTTTAATGTATCTAATTGTTCTTTTGATAAATCTTCTATAGTGTAAAAATCTTGTTCTTGTAAAGTAGGAACTCTTGAACCCCATTTTTTATCCTTCAAATCTTTTCTAATAAACAATAAACAACATGAAATGCCATCTGTTTGGATTTGGTTATGGAATTGATAATGTTTATTCTTGAATATCTTATTTTTCATATTTAAAAAATTACCCCATACTTCGCATTGATTCTCTTTTACGTGACTTAACAATTCACCTTTTTTTACTTTATTACCATCCTTGTCTTTTTCCGGACAAAATAAATTGATTAAACTTGCCGTATTTAAAATAATATGTTTGGGTATAATGTTATTGCGTAAAGGTAAGGGTTGAAATAATTTACTTTCCATTTTTTCCAATACTTCATTCATATACAACATACCCTTCAAATATGCGAATGGTCTCACTTTCACATCATAATGTACCGATTTTTTAATTTCGGTAGGTAAAATGTTGGATAAATGAGTGTTTTTCCATGTACTAAACATTTCATCGGGTTCGGTTAAATCAAATAATTGTTTTTTGAATTTAAATAGTAATGCTTTTTCTTCGGTTATTTCAGTTGTTGTTTTATTAATAAATCGTAAAAAATGTTGAATAAAATGTTCTTGTAGATTATTGTGTAGAGAAGTATGAATTTGTGTTGCTAAATAAGGTAATAAAAAGGTGGTATTTTTTAAATTGGTCTTAACGTGGTTAAGTAAGGGTTGATATTCTTCTTCATAAAATCTGCTTAATGTTTCTAAAAGTTCTGTATCTTTGCCTTTCTTACCTCTATTATCTCTTGTACCTAAGGTTTTTAGACAATACATAATAAACATATCATCTATTTCAGGTAAAGGTTGTTTATCGGTATAACATTTTAATATATATAACCGAATAAACTGATACGTATGAATAACTAAATCATTCATTTCAAAAACCAACTGGTTAATAAGAGGTTGCACTACATCCTTATTCAATAAAATAGTTGTGAGCGGTATTTTGAAAGTTTTGTATGCCGATTTTTCATTATTCCTAAACTCTTTGAATTCGTCTTTTTTCTTTTTCTTGACTTTCATTTTATATAATACTATATTATTTATTTTTAAGTAATTTAAACGCAAAACATTTAAATATAATTTAAACGCAAAACATTTAAATATAATTTAAACGCAAAACATTTAAATATAATTTAAACGCAAAACATTTAAATATAATTAAATTATATTTAACAAAATGGAAAATGATAGCAAATAACAAGACACGAAAAGTCAAGAAGAATTACTTATAGAGGTTCTCATTTAAAACGGGCGTTTTAAATGAGAAAAGGTGTAAAATATTTACATAAAAGAAATATTGCAATTTCCTGGATGAGACCCTGGGTCACAGTTGTATAGAGAACACATTTCTATATTGTCCGGTATAAAAGAAATATTATTACATTCAATACATCTTAAATCCAATTTTTTCAAAGATTGAATAGAACATATTTTTCTTATATCATATTCTGAAATACAATCTGCTCCTCTTATATCTAATCCTAGAGATTTTAACTTGTCACATTTTGAAATAACTTGTCCGATATCACCGCCAGAGGCGGCGGGCGCTTCGCGGTCACTGCCTCTGGCAGCGGCCTCTCCTAGGCCACCCCCAAAGGGGGCGTCCTGACCATTTTCTATATACATAGTATCTATATATAAATGTTTTAAGTTTTTGAAATTAATCAAGTTATTAGTATTTTTAATATTGAATACATAAAGAAATAGTTTTTTAATTTTTTCCGGGTTTATAAAATCATTTAAGTCTATATCAATAGGACCTCCTCGTATATGTACTTCTTCTATATTATTTAAATTTCTAAAGAAAGATGTACTATAATTCATAGAACTATATATTAAAATTTTCTTGAGTGAATTGGAATAAACTTCTGTAAAATTAAAACATGTATTTATATTATTTTTCATATATAATTTTTCAATATCTGATACATATAATTTCAATTCTTCCATCCTATCAATTTCAGTATTTGCTAATACAAGCTTTTTCAATTTTCTTTTTTCACCAGTCCCTGTATCTAAAATTTTTATATGTTTATTCTCCATCGAATATGAATCAATTGAAACACATCGAAGATTTGTATTAAATTTTAAACTATCGGTATCTATACTTATAAATCTTCTAAAATAACATTCTGTAATTGAAATTGTTATTAATTCTTTATAGTTAATTTCCATGCTATTTAATAGATTTATAGATGTTCTACAATTATCTGTTTTTAGTTTTTTAAACTTTACGTTATGCGGTAAAACTAGATCACATATTGTATATCTCAAATCAAGATTTTCAACATTGATTGGAAGATTGTCTATTTTTTTAATAATGCTATCAAACAAATTTAACGTCCTTAATCTCTCAGCATTATTTATATTTTTAATATAATTTATCTTGCAGTTTTTAAATACAACTTTTTCTAGATTTATGCAGTTCAAAAAAATATCTACAGTATCAATAGATTGTTCATTTATTTCTAATCTATAAAGATTTTTCATCTCGAAATTTATCCTTATACTACTTTGTAAAATATTTCTCTTATAATTTAATTTATATATATTTTTTTTCCACGAACAATCAACCATTCCAAAGCTTTCTTTTTTATTTACATAAGTAATATGTTTGTGAATACCTCCGATGGAGGTATTTATTATATGATTTGTTAATTTACAAACACTGCTTAAACTCTTCAAACTATATATATATTCAGTATAAATAAGGCTACTCGCGGGCCGATACTCGGACCGAAAGAGGCGTCCAATTATATATTCGATAATTTCATTTGGCAATTCTATAAACAGGACCATTTATACTTCTTTACTTTTTAAGAAAAGTATTTCATTTTTACACCGCTCTACGCTTTCCTAGTCCATACTTCAAAAAAATTTGGCTGACAAGGGCCCCATCCTCCGGGTTCCGAATATTCTATTTCAAAATTATTATCAAGTAATTTTTCTTTCACAAAAATATAGTGATCATATATCATATAATCATTTTCCATTATAATCAATTTTATATTTTCAAGAATTTGAGGAAAATCATTCAATATGTAATAAAAAGCTCCTTCACAATCAAGTATTAAAGTATTAAATTTTATTTTATATTTTTCATTTAATTCTTCAAAAGAAATAATATTTATATTTTTATATGAAGATATGTCTTCACCTTCGTCTTTCCTCTGGTAAACCAATTCTGTATAAACGGTGTCCCAGTTTTTTTGCATCAATTTCCTTTTTGATAAAGCCGAATTTTCAATATGGAAATTCATATTGTTCAAATTTTTGTTTTCGTTCAATTGCATTGATATATCATAATCAGATTCTAATACAACAAGTGAAGCACTGTTCTTTAATAAACATGATATAACAAGAGAATTTCTACCTATATTTCCTCCTATTTCAAGAACATTTTCATTTCCTTTCAAATAATTTACAGCCATCTTCTGCTCAGGCAATTCTTCCATAAACGATCCATATTTTATCGATATCATAGATTGTATATTTTTAATTTTATTTTTAATCTCGATGTCATTAACACATGTAATTATATTAGTTAAACTATTTATTTTAATAGTATAAATGTCGCTATATATATTTGTTACATAATCATTATTATTTTTTTTTATATATATGTATTTAATAAGTCCTGGAACAGGATCTGAAAAAACGTTTGCTCTATTAATGTCACCATATGGTATTATTATATTATCACCAACTTTTAATTTATTATAACATATTTTTGTTACATCTATACAATAATTTTCTGTCCCATACAAAATTTCAATCATTCTTATTGTTATATTTTACTGTTTAAATTAATCAAACTACTATTCACATCTTTGATGTGTATAGTAGTTAATTTATTATATCTAATATTTTTTTTTATACCTCGAATAGGAACGCTGGTTACTTGTATCGACCCGAAGGGCTGGTCGATCTTGGCGGTCTAAAGGGTCGAAAGAGTCTGGATATCCAGAAAAAAGTGGAATGAAATTTTTACCTAGGTTTTCGAACCATCCTTTTCCTACGGGCCTCTGTGTTGGCCGATCTTTTTCGACTTCGGCCTGTAGCTTCGCGTCGTAGGTTCCGAGGGGTCCACTCCGTGTACCTCGAAGCCTCTCCGAAGGAGGAGTTTCACCGCCAGAGGCGGCGGCCGCTCCGCGGTCACCGAGGGTAACTGGCGGATCGATTCTCGGTCCACCCGTTGGGCGGGCGGGGAGTTCTATCCAAGGTTCAGTCGATTCAGTATTAGCGGATTCTCGGTCCACAGCGGAGCTGCGGGCAGCTCCGCTGTCCACGGCTTCTCCGCGGGCCTCTTCGACCGCTCTGCGGCCGGCTTCTGCAAAGTCGAGGTCAAAAGGTAGCCCCGGAGCGGCCTCCGCTGCGGAGCCGCGGGCCTCTTCGAGGTCCGCAGTCACCTCAGACTTCGACTCGTTTAGTTTGGCGGCTCCTCCTTCTGTCGTAAGGATATCGCTTTTAGAGGGCCATCGGCTATATCTACCAAGAACCGTCCCATAATAGTCCGAATCCAAATTCTGGTCATCGTCCCGCTCGTTACCCGAGTCGGTGGTGTCGCGGTCACCTCCGGATTCGCTTTCGTCTGTATAACAACCAAAGGCAGGTCGATTCTCTGGTCGCAGCTCGGTCGAAAATAAAATATCCTTCGGTCCGAATATCGACCTGCCCTTTACCCGGGTCATAGGGGGGTCAGGTTCTATTCTTTTTTTTGTAAAATAATATGAATAGCAAACCCTTCCTAACATAATTAATAAAAAAATTTCAATTATAAATATTAAATCCATATATATATATATATATATATAATATTATCTTTATAAATATAGAGTGTGTTAGCATACATTTATAAAAATGAAATTTATATACTCCAAAATGGAGTATAAAAAAAAATATAAATGGAAACAGAGTTATCATTATCATATGGAAATAATTTTATCAAAGACATCGGTGATTATTTTTATATTAAATATTATATATCTTTTTCAATTGGACCGGAAGGAGATAATGAGGAAGAGATTATTGATATAATTGTTTCAAAAAATGAAATATATTTGAAATATATGAATGATCTCGGTGAGGATGCCCCCGAGGGGGGTGAAGACCGCGAAGCTGTGATGAAAGAATGGATTTTAGATTTGGTTAGAACAATAGAAATAGATCAAATGTATTTTTTGGAAAGTATATTTACAGATTCTTGTGTAGACGAAGATAATAATAATACCGTCTTTAGCTTGACGAATGAAACTTTAAATCTTCGTGTAAAATTTGACAACACAGATGGTGAATTGATAAATATTTGGAAAGAAGAAAGCGAAGCGAACTCTGTTATTGACGGTGAACTACCAGCCTTGTACTTTGCATAGCAGACGAGTGTAGTACTTTTCGTAGCAGAAATTAAAATTAAAGTATAATACTTTAATTTTAAGAGTGCGTAGTGTTTTCTGGTTATTAAATATTTTTATACAGCTAAAGAAGCGGCGTCGCAAAAAATAAGTAGCCGCCGCTTTCAACTGCAGAGCAGCCGACGTCTACGACGTCAGCGGTGATAGGAGTCTATCTATTGTAAATTTGATTTGAGCGTATTGGACGGCCAGCAGGCTGAACAAATCCCTCTGATGTATTTTTCCCATTTATTTGATTCATGCCTTTTTCGTAAGCAAATCTACTGCAAGATGAAGTTACTTTACTTGGAAATTGTTCCCCGAAACTTCCAGTTCTAGCTTGAGCTTCTGCTAAATCCTGTCTTTTTTGACCTGAATTAACCCATCCCATGGTTGATCCATACACATTTTGAGTACCTGCACCATATATAGATCCGTCTATTCCATTTGCAGATAAATTTATATACTCCATATATTGAGGTCTTAAATTATTTTCTACCATAACTCTATCTTCTGCGCTATTGCAGCCTGCCGATTTGGTATTAAAAGAATCTGCGCAGACTCGTCTGTTCGCAGTGTCCAGTCCGTTCCAAATAGGGCAAATCATATTTGAAGGATTAAGAAATCTATCTGATTCTACTTTGTTGGCATATGCCGTATCGACTTTACAAGTTCTTATTGCTGATTCCAATGAAATGTTTCCTGCCATTTATATATAACTATAAAAATGAAAAAAATAGTAAAAAAATAAAAAAAAAATATATGATGAATAATAATCAAAATAATATCGCGGTCGAAGTTGACGAGCAAGAATGGATTGCTGTTGGAAAATATTTGAAAGATTATGGAGTTGTAAAGCATCAAAAAGATTCATTCAATTATTTCATCGAAAAAGGAATAGAAAGGGTCATTGATACTGAAAATAACATATCGATTGTTCAGGCCGACGGATATAAATACTCTTTACTATTTAACAATGTGTATATTCCACCACCGTTTGTTTTCGATGAAAAGAGAAATAAAACAGCACTGTATCCAGCTGAAGCGAGAGATAGAGATTTAACATATGAATCAACTGTTTTTGTTGACGTGACTGAAATAATGGAGGAAAAAAACGGGAAAATAGAAAAAATTATTCATAAGAGAGAATCTATTTGCAAAATACCGATTATGATAGGATCTGAAAAATGCAATCTATATTCTTGTTTTCCAAATGAATTGATACAAAAAGGTGAGTGTGGTAATGATGTAGGTGGATATTTTATAATTAAAGGAAAGGAACGCGTTTTAGTAACTCAACAAAGAAATATTTACAATTTAGTCAACGTATATGAACAAAAACAGAAAATAAAATATTCTCATATAGCTGAAATAAGAAGTATGTCATCGGAAACTGGCCATTCAATTTTAATCCAAGTGTGTTTGAAAATAGACACAAAATCAATTGTTATAATTATTCCACATATTAAGGTTCCAATGCCAATAGGCATTGTATATAAAGCACTTGGATTTTTAGAAGAATCAGATATTTTAAAATTCATAGGACTCGGAGAAGAAAACGGGGCGGCATCAGCCGAGTCCAGCTTGCTGGTATCAAATATTTTCAGAGAATGTTATTTAACATCAACTCAAGAAGAAGCACTTGAATATATTGGGGATAGATCCTTTTCTGTATTGAAACCAACCCAGCGAATAGACTTTGCAAAACAGGTTATTGAAAATGAACTTTTCCCACATATGGGTATAATGTCCTCATCAAAAGAAAAAGCTTTCTTTGTCGGCCATATTATTAAAAAACTTATATTAACAGTTATTGGATCCAGACAGTGTGATGATATAGATACATACATAAACAAGCGATTTGAACCTGCTGGAATTCTCTGTCAAGAACTATTTAGAAATCTTTATAAAAAATACATCATCCAACTTAATCAACAACTGGAATCAAAAACACGATATAATATTATCTCAACAATGTCAAGGATTAATATTATAACAACTGGATTAAGACATTCTTTTTCGACTGGAAATTGGGGTGTTCAGAAGAGTTATATACGGCTTGGTGTGTCACAGGTTTTATCAAGACTAACATATGGTGCAACTCTTTCTCACATGAGAAGGTTTATGATTCCATTTGGAAAAGAAGGTAAAAATACAAAGATGCGCCAAATTCATTCTTCTCAAATAATGTTTACATGCCCTTCTGAAACACCTGAAGGACAAGGAGTTGGTACTGTTTTGAATTTTTCTCTTCTCACTAGTATAACATCAAAAACTGATTTTTTCATTGTAAGAAATATAATTGAGAAAATTAAAGTATTTGAATCGATTGAAACACATAATCTAAAAACTTCGATCTCTGTCGCGGATGGTTCTATCAAAATCATGTTCAATGGAATTTTGATCGGGTTCACCCTGGATCCAGTTTCCTTTTCGTCTTCAATAACATCTTTGAAAAAAAATAAAACAATTCCGTTTGATTTATCCTGTAACTTTAAGGATGTTGATAATGAAATATACATTTACTGTGACGAAGGGCGTTTATTGCGTCCAGTTTTCCCAATCGTAAACGGTAAAATTTTATTCAAAGAACACAACACGAGCTCTTTAAAATGGGATGAATTAATTCAACTAGGATATATAGTTTATATAGATCAACATACTTCTGATTCTTCTGTATTTGCATTTTCAGAAGATGAAATTGTTCCTGGTGTACATGATTTTTGTGAAATAACACCTGCTAATCTTTTCGGAGTAATGGCTTCTATAATTCCCTTTTCTGCAAATTCTCAAGCCCCTAGAATTTGTTATCAATGTTTAGAACCAAATGAATTAATTAGAATGAGCGATGATTCTTATAAGAAAATAAAAGATATCAAAAAAGGAGATTCTGTCGTTACTATCAACCCAGAAACCCACGCCAAAGAATATTCAACAGTTCTAAACCAATTCACTGTTCCATCAGATAAACAAACTGGAATTTTGGTAACTGAATCAGGAAGAATTTTATCATGTACTTTCGATCATCCTGTGTTAACTCCTTCCGGTTGGAAAAGAGCAATCGATTCAGATTATATTTACATAGTCCCAACCTTATCAGGCTTTAATCCCCCGAATAAATATATGAATTCATTGTCCATGGATATATTAACCGTCATCGACACAGACCCTTCTTTCTTGTCTTTTTATGATTCTAAACATTTATTATATATTACAGAAAGATCAAAACTTTTGTCTTTGTCTAGAATGTATGGATATTATTCTTCTATATTTAATGTAGATAAAGATATCTTATTTATGTCGTCAATAGACTCGGACAATTGGGCTTTTGATTCAGCAACTCTTGGATTTACTCTTTCTTATGAAGAAAATGGTATTGATTTCTTGTATGATTTCCAGATGACAGCTCTTGTTTTTCTACTTGATTCTTTTAACTATATTCCTTCCTCTGCAAATTGGATACTTACATGCAACGATACTGAAATTATTTCAAACTTTATATCTGGTTTCTTATCAAATCTAACCTCTAGATCGGACGAACACATGCAAAATACAATTAGTGTTTTAAAATCTATTAATTCCGTAGATATCTTTCACTTTGTTCAAAAAATATTGGGATTTCATTCAATTAATTCATCCTTAACACTCGACTCTCATATTTCCTTTTCTTTTACAAACGAATTAAATAATATTTCTTCGATTATAAATAATTTCAAATTATATTACAATATATCCGAATATTCAAATTATTTATCTCTATATGAATATCATTTATCTGCACTAAACGAAGACTTTTATTCATGGAAAACAAGAGCATCTGTCATTTTCAAAAATTTAAATTTAAATTCAATTGGTTATTTTGTTAAAGTTAAGTCTTTTATAAACATCCCATTCGAAGACAATCTCGTATCTGACATAACAGTTTCTTCCAAATTCCATAATTTCATAACAAGCTCTGGTTTTTGTGTCCACAATTCTTCAATGGGAAAACAAGCAATTGGAACCCCTGTTCTTTCTCGTGCTATCAGAACAGACACAAGTTTACACACTCTCGATTACCCTCAAAAAGCTCTCGTTTACACAAAACAACACGAATTATTGGGATTCAATGAAATGCCTTTTGGTATAAATGCGATAGTTGCTATTGCATCATACACAGGCTTCAACCAGGAAGATAGTATCATCTTCAATAAAAGCGCTGTAGACCGCGGTCTCTTCGCATCAACTCTTTTCAAGACCTATGTTGATGAAGAAAAGAAAAAACAAGGATTTGGAAACTCTGAAAAAATTTGCCTCCCTGATGAATCTGTTAGAAGAAAAGAATATAATTATGTAATGCTCTCTGAAAATGGTATAATAGAAAAAGGCTCAAAAGTCGAAAAGGGTGACGTAATCATAGGAAAAATTAAATACAACTCTGATTCTGAAGCTGTAGATACTAAAGATTGCAGCATCGTCATTAAAAAAGGTGAAGAGGGAACTGTTGACAACGTTTTGGTAACAACAAACTCAGAAGGCTTTCTACTGGTTAAAATAGTCATAAGAACATGTTTCAGACCCGAAATTGCCGATAAATTCAGCTCTAGATACAGTCAAAAAGGTGTTATGGGAATTATGTATGATCAGGAAGACATGCCTTTTACCGCCGAGGGAATATGTCCAGATCTTATTATTAACCCACATTGTTTAACTGGCGATACTATGATTGAACTCAGAAACGGAACTGTTGCTACTATAGAATCTATATATAATAAACAAAACATCTGGATTTCATCTTTAAATCCAATTAATTTAGAAAAAAGTTACACTGAATTTTTCGATGGTTTTGTAAAAATTCCAGGGCCTGATGGTCTATTGGAAATAGAAACCATTTCAGGTAGATCTATAAAATGTACACCTGAGCATATGCTTCTCTCAATAAGACAAACTGCTTCTAAGCCTCAATGGATACAAGCTAGAGATTTAATTCCTTCTGTAGATAAATTAATTATAAACCATTCTTATAAAGACTTGTCGACTTCAGACGGTTCTGATAACTCCATTTCTCTATTTGAAAACTATCACAAATATAAATCAAAAATACTGGAATTCGGATCTCTAGCTGAAAAAATAATTTTTCGTTTGTCCGGTCTAGTAGAAGCAGAAGGGTACATCGGCATGGCTCCTTCAGTCTCTTTTATTTTTAGTCATTATGAAAAAGATGTTGAATCCATATGCTCGGATATAACTTCAATAGGATATCCTTATCCTATGGTAACTTCCGGCCATAGTGGTTATTGTATTTATTTAAATCCTGATCTTTCGGAATTATTATATAATATGGGGATACGAGGTGATAATTTAACAATTCCCATATGGATACTTTCTTCTTCTTCTTCTTCAAAAAGAGAATTTTTATGTGGTTTTTTTACAAACTATTGTATCCCGTTTACTGTACCCGCCAGTGGCGGCGTCAAAATACAAATACAAATTATTAAATCGTATCATTCTTTTTCAGATACTTATATCAATCAAGTTGTATATCTTCTGAAATCGATCGGTATCAACTCAACTATTCAAAGTCCACACTTAATTGATATCGAATCTTCCATTTCAAATTTGGTTCTATTTGTCGACTGTATTTTACTCCATTATAATAAATCTTCTTCTGAAAAAAATATGATTATTATAGAATACATAAAATCATGCAACTCTGGATATATACAATATTTCAAAGATTTTAGACGTGAATCTTTCGCCTTTGGTTCTCACATTCCAGCTTCATTCGTAAAAACTGTAAATCCTATTCCTTCCGAACCTGTATACGACTTCACTACTGTTTCCTCAAATCACTCTTTTGTAGCAAACGGTATCATCTCTCATAATTGTATTCCTTCTAGAATGACTGTCTCTCAGCTCATAGAAACTGTCATGGGTAAAACTTCCTGCTTCACCGGAAAATTCTCAGATGCTACTCCTTTCAGACCCTCCACTACTGATATCTCTGAAAAAGTCTGCGACGATCTCTTCAAAACTGGTCAAAATAGACACGGCTACGAACAACTCTACAACGGCTTCACTGGTGAACTCATGGACGCTCAAATCTTCATCGGCCCCGTCTACTACCAACGCCTAAAACATCTCGTCTCTCTCAAAATGCACGCTCGTGCTACCGGCCCCGTCACTACCTTCTGTCGTCAACCCCTCGACGGCAGATCTCGTGGTGGGGGATTACGCTTCGGAGAAATGGAAAGAGATACGGTAGCAGACTGTCCGATCCTTCAAAAGAGTGGACTTTCCATTATGTTATCCGAGATGGGAAAATGTGAATCTTATGTATATGGATGGGGTGAAAATGAGAATGGCCTTATACCTAGGAAGCAAACTGAGTACATTTCAAAAGGAGAAATGAATTGTGTGGAGATTACACTTGAAGATATGAGAAAGATTATATGTACACCAGATCATCCTATGTTAACTAGTGAAAATGAATGGGTTCGGGCAGAAAAACTTGAAGTAAATAAGACAAAATTAAAGGTTGGGTTAACTGGACCTATTATTAAAATAAAAGAGGAGATGGAAGAATGTAACGGTTGGGTTTTACAAGCTGGTTGCATGAGATTTGAAACATCGACAGAATCAGGCTATTTGAGAACACTAGCTTTCATGCGACTACTTGGATTATTGATAACTGACGGACATATTGAAAAAATAAATGAAGGAAGCAGTCGTATTAATAGGGCTAAGGTTACTGTCGAGCATGTGTTGGATTCGGAAAATGTTATCGATGATATAAAATTAATTTGTGACATAGAGGTACGGGCGAGTAAGACTGAATATGCCGAAAGATCAATATATTATTCTATCAAAATTCCATCTGTGTTAATGAAAAATATTTTAGAATTACCTGGATTATTAATAGGGAAAAAAACAAACCAGCCTGGGTTTCTCCCGGAATTTATTAAACAAGATTGTCCCAATTCAATTATAAGAGAATTTTTAGGTGGTGTATTTGGAGGCGATGGTCATACTGTTTGTGTATATGAAAAGAAACAAAGAAACGACTTTTGCCTAAGAACTATTAGTTTTTCAAAATCAAAATTGCAACCATATCTTGAATCATTACATCAAGATTTTATGATTATGAAAACTTTGCTTGAAAAGTTTTCAATTGGAACAGGTGATGAATCAATTAATATACAAAATCCGAAACCAACTACAACCTCTAAAAATAAGAAAGATCAAACAACAGTGTTGTATCAAATAGTCATGGAAATACCTTTGTGTGATATTGTTTTATTTTCTGAAAAAATTGGGTTTCGATATTGTTTAAATAAATCTTTGAAATTAGAGGCGGGCGCTTCTTATAGAAGACTAAATAATGAGTATAATAAACAGAGATCTTCTCTTTTGGAAAGAATAATCCAAATTAAAGATCAAAGTAAAGAAACCCAGAAACTTGAAAAGAAAGAAAGGCTGAATGCAAATAAAAGGGCTAGACGCAATAAGGATTCGGTAAATACTTTTGAAAATAAAGTGATAGTGACTGCAAAAATAGCTATTGATATGGCAATAGAAGAATTTAGAAATAATGAAATCTTAACGTGTGAAGAAGTATTAACTGTGAAAGAAGATAATGTAAAATATTATAAAAATAAAAAATCAGCTGGTGGATATACATTTCCTGTTCGTGTGGGACAATTTTTCGAAAGAATAGGATGTTTATCATGGTTCATAAATAAAAATTCTGAAAAATATGAAAAATCTACTGTTGTTAAAAATACAGATACAGAGGCAGCTAAAAGCGATTGTGACACGAAGTGCTCCGAAGCGGATGAAATCAATTCTCAGTCAAAGTGCGAAAAGGATGAAAGCGTAGTCGTAGGTGGGACCTCCACAACAGGAGGTGATTCGGATAAGTCTTGTGAAAATACAAAAAAAACTTTTAGAAATCATGACCAGAGATCATATTCATTGACAAAGACAAGAGCTTCATTGCCCACCATGGAAATGAAAGTCATTGGTATCCGCCCAGTCGGTCTAAAACCAGTCTATGATATCGAAGTTGATGAGATTCACTCTTTTCTAGCAAACGGGGTTGTAGCTCACAATTGCACGATCGCCCACGGCACAACTAAATTCTTGAAAGAAAGATTATTTGAAAATTCTGACCCATTCCAAGTATCTGTCTGTGGTAAGTGCGGTAATTTCGCTTTAACAAAAGACTATTGCAAAGCTTGTGATTCAGATGGTATTTCCAGAGTAAATCTACCCTACGCATCAAAATTATTGATAGACGAACTGAAAGCTATGAATATCAAAATTTCTATATTCGCAAAAAAATAATTAATTTTATAATTTTACTTAGTAAAATTATAAAATATATTTACTATATTATGTTTACTTCGGCCCAAAAGTCACCCACGATTGGCGGTGTCGCAGACTTGACTATTTCGTCAAAGTTCGCGCTTTTAAAAGTTATAATTTTTTCAATTGTATATATCTCTTTTTTTAATTCTTCAATTTCAGACATTTTATATTTCAATTTTTTAATTTCTTCTACTAAAAATAATGTTATAACATTATAATCAATCGCCAGTGGAACACCCTCTTTTTCATATGTTGCAAACTTATCATATATCTCGGAAACTTCTTCTGATATATATCCTATTTGTTTTCCTGATTTTGGATCATTATTAAGATTAAATTTTTTTGGATTCAACTGGTGTATTTTACCTGTATCTTCTTTAAAATCTTCTATGGCATTTTTAAATCTTCTGCTACTTGATTGAAACGTTACTTGATACGTTGATGGATTCCAATTTAAATCAGCTGTTCCGGATGCAGGTCGGATAGGCGCTATATAAAAAGAATTTGGATTAAGTGGGAGAAAATTAGTTTGACGCTTTGAACTTATCAAAATTGTTCCCGGGGATAAATCTATTCCATTCAAAGATTCTGAACCAAAAGAGTTTATATGTATTGAGTTTTGTCCTTGGTTAGTGAACCCTCCTGCAGCATTTCCAATTGCTATTGCATGTGTTCCTTGGCTATACAAAGAAGTAGTCCAGCCGAGAGCGACTGCATTAGCACCTTGTAAGGTTGCACCAGCTGAACGTCCAATTGCTATTGAACCCGAGGATTGTTGTATTTGACCAGCCTGATTTCCAATCGCTATTGCTTGAGTTGCTTGTTTAGTGTAACCAGACCATTTCCCAATAGCAATTGACCCTTGAAATTGATTATTCGTACCAGCCTCATATCCGACTGCGACCGAACCACTAAATTGTTGAAAACTACCAGCACCATATCCGATAGCAACTGAATTTTCTTGAAACTGATATCCAGCTACAGCCCCAATTGCAATTGCCTCATTATTTTGTATTTGATAACCAGCGAATGGACCAACCGCAACTGCGCTTTGTTTTTGGTTTAACCAACCGGCCTGACGCCCAATTGCAACGGCATAACTTGCTTGGCCTATGGAACCAGCTTCAAACCCAATAGCTATTGCGTCGGTTCCTTGTGTATTAGACCCAGCGGAAGATCCAATTGCAACAGCATTATTTTGTTGAGATTGTGATCCAGCCTCAACTCCCCCAATAGCTATTGAATTTATTCCTTGTTGTGTTTGTCCAGCCCGATACCCTATTGCAATAGGATTTAATGGAAGTATTGTAAATTGTTCATTACCTTGTGATGTATTACCAGCCTGATACCCTATTGCAATTGCCCCGCTTCCTTGTGTATTTTCCCCAGCGTTAACTCCTATAGCTATTGTATTTGGAGGCAGGCCTGGAGTTTGATTTGTCAGGTATCCAATTGCAACTGAATTCCCAAGTTGGTTATTAGCCGAATTCCCCAATGATATTGAATCGGGTCCAAGATTTACCCCAAATATATTTTTTGCAATTTGAATATAAGAACCAGAACCTATTATACCCCCATTTAATCTTGATAAGGCTCCAATTTCAATTTCTTTAATATCTGGGGTTGTTCCGCCAGAATTATATCCAATATCAACTTTATATGTAGATGTTTTATAATTAAAATTAGATTGATGTCCAATAGATATAGAAGATTCTTGTTGAGGTTGCACCCCGGCGTGTGAGCCAATAGCTATAGCATAAGTACCTTCTGGATAACCAAACACAGCATTGGGATGTGATCCTATTGTTACAGAATATAGTCCGGTCGGTGATGCACCAATCGTCCAATCGAATGAGCCTATTGAATCCCAATTTAAATATTCACCATAAGAAGACCCGGTTGAAACAAAACTTCCAGTCGAAGAAGCCCCTGGTGGACCAGTTGGTCCTGTATTAGGCAAAGATCCGGGTGGACCGGTAGCTCCAGTATTAGCTAAAGATCCAGTGTCGCCATCTCGTCCCGAATCTCCAGTAGGTCCCGTGTTTCCAGTTGAACCAATAATTGAATAATTACCAGGTAAGCCTTTAAAGCCGGGTAAACCGGTTGACCCGGTTGAACCAGTTGATCCAGTTGAACCAGTTGATCCAGGTGGAGAATATTTATTTATCCATTCTATCCCATTGTAAATTAATGATTCACCAATTAAAATAGGTTCATCTATAATAATTGATTCATTCATAATATAAGAAGCATTATATATAGGAAATGATGCGGTATTTAATAAATTTAATTGTATATTTGTATTTGAAGTTATAGAAAAATTACTATCCATTTATATTATGAACTGGCTGCATTAATTAAAACTTTTTTTATATTTATAATATCTTTTTTCAATTCTTCAATTTCAGAATCCATTTTATTTTTTAATTTTTTAATTTCTTCGACCAAAAATACTGTTATTACATTATAATTTATAGCCAGGGGTCTACCACCATTTTCATATGTCGCAAATTTATCATATATCTCGGAAACTTCTTCTGATATATATCCTATTTGTTTTCCTGATTTTGGATCATTATTAAGATTAAATGTTTTTGGATTCAACTGGTATATTTTACCTGTATCTTCTTTAAAATCTTCTATGGCATTTTTAAATCTTCTGCTACTTGATTGAAATGTTAATTCGAAAGTTGCTGGGTCCCACTGTAAAGAAGCTGTTCCTGCCGCATTTTGTATAGGAGCTATATAACAAGAATTTGAATTTAAAGGAAGAGCTGACGGTTGATTAGATGATGAATTTATAAAAATTGTGCCAGGGGGTAAAGATGTTCCGTCTAAAGAATCTGTACCAGAAGAGTTTATATGGATTGAGTTTTCTCCTTGGTAATTCATACCAGAAAAATATCCAATTGCAACTGCCGCGGTTCCTTGATTATCTTGACCAGCCTGATTTCCAATTGCTACCGCGCTTTCACCTTGTTGTGTTTGTCCAGCATTAATTCCAATTGCTACTGCATTTTGTCCCTGTGAAAATTGACCAGTCTGATATCCAATTGCTACTGCCGCGGTTCCTTGTGTATACCTACCGGCATCATTTCCAATCGCTATTGCGTCATTTCCTTGTCTATTTTCCCCAGTGTTAACTCCTATAGCTACTGCTTCAAATCCTTGGTTTAATCGCCCAGCACCAATTCCGATTGCAACTGAATTATATTCTTGTAAATTAAAACCAGATTCGTAGCCAATTGCAACTGATCTGTTTCCTTGTTGGAATAGCCCAGCCAGTTCTCCAATTGCAACAGAGGCTTGTCCTTGTGAATTTTGCCCGGCCTGGGTTCCAATTGCAACTGAGCTATCCCCTTGATTAATTTGACCGGCCGAATTCCCAATCGAGACTGTAAGCACACTCTGTGAATTATTTCCTGCCAGGTATCCAATTGCTACTGCATTGCTTGCTTGTGAAAATTGACCAGCCTGGGTTCCAATCGCTACTGCTCGAATTCCTTGTGAAGCCTGACCAGCGGAAGATCCAATCGCGACTGAACTATATCCTTGTGAATTTGATCCAGCATTATATCCAATAGAAACCGAGTTTGTACCCTGGTTTGTTTGTCCAGATTGGTATCCAATTGCAACTGATTGAGAGCCTTGATTTATTTGTCCAGATTGGGATCCAATTGAAACAGATTGAGATCCTTGATTTATTTGTCCAGAAAATGATCCGACAGCTACCGAATTTGATCCTTGTGTGATTTGACCAGACGAATTTCCAATTGCAATTGAATATTCCCCTTGTGTATTTTGACCAGCCAAATTTCCAACTGCTATTGAGTTTTGACCTTGGGCAAATTGAGCAGCTTGATTTCCAAAAGCAATTGAACTAGATCCTTGAACTATTTGACCGGCCTGATAGCCAACAGCTACAGAACCGGATCCTTGTGTCAGTTGTCCAGCCTGATGACCTATAGCTACCGCATTAACTCCTTGTATATTTTGACCTGTCTGATATCCAATTGCCACAGATCCAGTTCCTTGTATAGTTTTACCAGATTCGTAGCCAATTGCAACAGAATATGGGCCTTGTTGTGTTTGACCAGCATTTGATCCCAAAGATATGGTGTCTCCTCCTACGGTCCATTCGGGATAATTTGATGGATTCCAATATAAATATTGTCCATAAACAGAACCTGTTGGAACATTTCCACCACCACCGCCACCAACACCTCTATCCCCAGTTGGGCCTGTATCTCCAGGTTTACCAGTTGGACCGGTATTAGTTGCAGTCCCATCTATACCAGTAGATCCAGGATCTCCAGTTGGACCAGTTGGGCCGGTAGGACCAGTATTTGTTGAAAAGCCGGGATCCCCGGTTGGGCCTGTAAAGCCAGTTGGACCGGTTTGGCCAGTAGGACCAGTAGGTCCGCGTGAAAAAGACGAGGATGAGTTTGTCCACTCAAGTCCATTGTAAACCAGTGAGTCTCCGATTGTAACATTATCTATAGAAATTGATTCATTCATGATAAAAGAAGCATTATATATAGGTAAGGATGCATTAATTGCCAAATTTATTTTTATATCAGTATTTGGATCTATAGAAAATTTACTCATATTTATTAAATGTATTATAAATATCTTTAATATAAATATCTTTTATAATTTATTTCGTAAATTATAAAATTGGGATTATTTAATGATGGTTGAGTTTGAATATTATATAAGGATAATTATTATTTTGTAAATAATCTCCGATACCATTTTCCAATTCTATATTTAGGATATTTTTTCCACAAGAAATTATAGAAAATTCACTTGAATAATCGGGTGGAATATATAAGTATTTTAACTGAGAAGAAATTTCATTTATTACTTCTTTTGGATTTTTTTCACATGGATTTATATAGATAGGAAGTGTTTTATTAAAAAGAGTTTTTAAATAGAACTTTTGTTTATAACTAGTCAGGCCGTATTTTATATATTTTACATATTGTTCGCCTATGGCCCGCGGAGCGGTCTTTTCCCCCTCGGGAAAATCTTCGTCGGAGTCTATTTTATTATTCATTATTTATTATATATTTTATACTTTTATGCATGTATAGTTTATTTATTATTTACAGCATGAAAATTTAACTTTTTCAACCATTTGAACGAAGGAGGCGGCCTGTGTAACAGCGTCACCTACGTCCCGGGTAACGGCTTCGACCGCACCTACGAAGGAGGCGGCCTGTGTAACAGCGTCACCTACGGCGCCCCCCAGGGAGACACCTACGTCCCGGGCAGCGGCTTCGACCGCACCTACGATGGAGGTGGCCTCTTCGACCACTCTGCGGCCGGCTTCTGCGAAGTCGAGGTCACCTACGACAGTCCCAAGATCCGCGGCGGCCTCTTCGACCTCTCTGCGGCCGGCTTCTGTGACCCGTGGCCTCGAAGAGGTACTCGGTCCGAAGTCGAGGTCACCTACGAAGGAGGCCGCCTCTTCGAGGCCGCCGCTAAAGCGGTCACCTACGTCCCCAGATTCTTGGTCCGAAGGAGGATCTATCTGCGGAGACACCTCTTCACCTAGTATATTTAAGCTATTTGTTTTTTGTTTTTTTAATTTAAGTTTTGAACAACAAGAAAAAAATATTTTATCTACAAGAGGCAACACTTCGACCGCTCCGCGGCCGGATTCTTCGACCCGAGCATCGGCCGGCAGCTCCGCGTCGCAGGAGGCCTCTTTATTTTCATCTGTTAAAACAGTATCTCTTCCGGACAGGCCACTTTCAGAATTCAATAAGTCTCCAAAAATATTATTTACTAATTTATCACAATTAATTTGATTGTATTCAAATGAAGAATTCGTTGGGACTGCAGAGCAGGAAGAGCAGTCACCATTGAATTTAAAACAACCCTCTCCGAGGTCGGATAAATAGTCTCCGACGCCTCCTTCGGTCGGAGTATCGACCTGCCCGTTGCAGGGCTCGCAGGTGCCTCCGACGTCGGCTTCTTGTACAAATGGATATTTAAAGTTTGAATTTGCAGGTAGCACCGCGGTCATATTTTGTCTTGAACTTTCCAGTAACGATTTTAAATCCATAATTTCCGAACGCAATTTTAGAATAAGTAAATCTCTTGTATCTTTTTCTACTATATTATTTTTTATATTATTTTTTATTTTATTACATCTAGAGCCAAATTGAAGGGTCATAAGAGTTTCATTTATATTATTTGAACAGCATACGGTGACCAATGTGTTTGAATTTCCCCCGATAGCATTTTTTAAAACCATTGTCAATTTTGAATTTCTATACGGTATGAATTTTTGACCGGTAGAACATGCAGTAACAACATTGTTTAAAGAAAAAATTGATTTATTTATATTTCTTGATTCGTCAGATATAGATTTATTTATTTCATTTGTAATTGTTTCTCCGAATCTTAATTTTTCTACAATTGTTTTTTTTTTAATAATTCTTTTAATATTTTCATCGTTTTCCGAAGTATTAAAACTTGATAATCTCTCACATCCAGCCAAATCAACTAAATATAAATTCCCACATGTTTCATTTCCATTTTCGCTATACTTTTTTATTTGTATTATAATAATGCAATGACTCCTTGAACTCAAAGAGTTTAATTTTGTATCTTGTGTTTTTCTGTGGTAGGATGCAGCTGTTATTAAATTGATCAATTCTTTTTCAGTAGAAATATATTTTTTAGATGCACCCATCAATCCAGTCGATCCAGATACTCCTATAAATATATTATTTGGATCGAGAAGATCGTATATTTTTTCCATATAAATTTCGACCATCGTCAAGTTCAAACTGTAGTTCAACGACTTGTCATTATTTGTTTTGTGTTTCAACAATTCAAATATAGATGAGATAGATCTTGTTACGATTCCTGTATCTGAAAATGGTAAACCATCCGAATCCAACCCATCGTTTATACCGAATAAAGTATATGTTTTCCCGGCACCAGTAAATCCATAGCACATTACAGTACTATTTATCCCGGTTTCGACTTTTAAAATATGATTTTTAATATAATTTTCATAAAATTCTTCTTGTGTAGTTGAGGGGGGTGCGACCCCGTCTAAATCAAAGGTTTTGTTATCTACAATAACAGAAGTTGAGGACAAATGTATATTTTCAGATTCAAGAGGCGGTTTAAATCTAGCAATTACGTTAATTGAATTTTTAATTGTGTTCATTTATAGTACAAAAAATATAAAATAATTTATTTAAACCTTTATAATTAAAATAAAAAATGGGAAAAAAATATATGATTGAAGAAGGAAATAGTTTTTTATTAATAGAATGCCCAAACTGTTCAGATTCCATTATGGTAGAGAAAACAGAAATAAATTGTTGCATATTCAGACATGGTATAAACAAATCATCTGGACTGCAAATAGATCCACATTCGTCAAAGGTTGACTGCGACAATTTATTTTCTAATGATCTAATATATGGGTGTGGAAAACCTTTTAGGATTGTACCGAATTCAGATTCCAGTTATGATGTTAACATATGTGATTATATTTAATTATATTTTATAAAATATAAATGAATCAAACGCATATTGTTTCAGTAGTAACACAAAGCAAATTTTATTTTCCTTATTTACAAAAAAGCTGTATTAAAAATAATATTGCTTTAGAAGTTATTGGGTATGGTCAACAATGGATGGGATTCGCTTGGAGATATAAATTAATGCTTGAATATCTTAGAAAATTACAATTGTATGATATTGTATGTTTTATTGATGGATATGATGTTATTTCAGTCAGAAATCTTCTCGAATTAAAAAACGAATTTTTAAAAATAAAATTTAGAGAAAATTGTAAAATAATAGTTGGGCATGATAAGATTATAAATTACTTCCATGAAAAGGCAAGCAATTTTTACTTTGGAAGATGCAAAAAGCTTGCCATAAACGCAGGGACTTATATAGGGTTCGTAAAGGATTTGATTGAGATTATTGAAAAGATAATGGAATTTAACCCTGATTATGCAGACGACGATCAAATTCTCTTGACAAATTATTGTATTGAAAATACATCAGATTTTTATATCGATTTAAATAACGAAATTTTTTTAACAATTTCAAGCCCTCTTTCTGAAATAAGACAATATATTGATATTTCAGATGGGAATTTATCTTATAATTCAAATAAGCCTTTTTTCGTTCATGCAAGCGGATATGGAATCCTCGATCTGATTATACATGATTTGAAAATTGGATCCGATTATGAGATTGAAAAGTCTGATATTAAAAATTTATATAAAAAAAATTTTATAAATGACAAAATTTTTTATTATACAAAATATATTATTTTTAATTATTTTTTATTAATAATTCTAATATGTACTACTCTATTATTTTTTGTAAAATATAATTATTCACCGCGAAGCGGTCACTACCAAAGGTAGAGGCCACTCCGTGGTCACCACGGGTAATCGCTATATCTCGTCTTAATAACAGGACCTTGTACCTCTTCGAGGCACGAAGCTCCGCTGAGAAACGGGTCGTATATATTACAACACAAAAAATATTGATCCAGACCACCAATACACATTGGATTTCGATCGCATTTTTCGGAAAGTGAATAGTATAATGTAGATTTTCCAACATTTATTCCTGGAATTATTTTACCTCCGCCAAAGGAGGCCTCTCTGAGGTCACCACTTTTAGCGGAGGCCTCTCTGAGGTCATTTGTAATAACAAAATAAAGATTATCAACGAATATTAAATAATAAATATCAATCATCCATTGATCAACAGACATAATGTATTCTATTAATTTCAAAAATAAATCTTTACCGGGAGGACACGCAATAAATCCATTATATACTGTTCCATTCATAAATTCTGAATTTACTATAACAACTCCTCCAAAAGATTGAGGTATTACTTCGTCCAATGGCTTTATAAAAACAGTTTTTATATCAGCATATACCCCCCCATATATATAAAGTAAACAATACCTCAATAAATCGGCCTTGTGAGCACCCCGCATTTTTTTATATTTTTCAACAACTTCATCATTAAAAAATTTTTTAATAAATATTTCTCCTTCTATGTCATTGTATATATTTAATTTATAATTATTTGCATATTTTTTTATATTTTCATATACTTTAGATGGTATTTTTTCTTTTGTATGATATGTCATATGTAATATTTTTGGGATTATATGTCTATACCCAAACCCCCCTTCCGTTATTTCTTTATATTTCAATATCGAGGTGACCTTAACTCCTCCTTCAGAGGCCGCGGAGCGGTCAGAGAGGTCACTGCCTCTGGCAGAGGAGCGGTAGGTTGATTCGCTATGCAATATTACGTACCTATATAAAATAGTTATAACAAAAAGTATTAAGAAAAGAGATAATATTAAAATTTTATTAATATTATCTCTTTTCTTATGCTTACTTACAAAAGTATTATTTATTAAAATAAAAACTAAAAGTATTATAAGAACAAAAACAATTTTCATATTCATTTATATATACACATCGAAGATGTGAAATTCAATAATTAATAATTTGATTTTATCAAATTATTAATTATCTAACTTTTTTTTAATTTTTTAAATTTAAAGCTGTTTGGTCTGATCTTAAATATACCGGAAGTATATTCTCCGTTAAGCACTCCTCTGAGTTTGTTAACCACAGCTCCTCCGTGTCACCTACGGCGCCGCTAAAGCGGTCACAGAGGATAACAGAGTCACCTCCAGAGGTGGCTACCATATTCTTTACACCCGTAAGACGGTCTGATATCCATTTTATAATATTAGAAAAATATGAATACATTTAATTATCTTTATTATTTAAATATTATATATAAAACCAAATATGGAATCAATTGATAAGAGAATATTCACACTTGTAAATGGAATAAACAAATATGTAAAAATGGAAATAGGTGGTATTTTCACAGGAAAAAAATTTATACCTAAAATTGTTATACATGGATTAAACTCAATAGAGCTGCCTCTGGCAGTGACCGCGGGTCAGTACCGCCACCGATCAAGCGGCGGTGACCTCGGAGCGGCCGCTGGTGAAGTAGATTATGTAGATTTAATAAAAGAAACTATAAATTCTAAATTTTATAATATAAATGTTTTTTTTGAAAATTTAAAACCAATATTAAAGCGCACTTATGAAAACGATGAGTTACTCCCCGGGGACTTCTTCGACGGGGCTGAATGTTACCGTTGTCCGAATAGTAGCCGCCCTACCGGTGGCTGTTATGAAATAAATGAATCATATGAAATATTTAGAAAAAATAATTATTATTGGAGAATAGAATTGTTCGAGTCTATTAAATATAAAACTAACTCAAATATTAAAAATTGTTTTAACAATTTTTTGATTGGTTTAAAAAATAAAATAAACCCGCACTGGTACACTTTAATAAAATCTTTAAAAAAAAATATGTACAATAAAATAAAAATATTTGATGATTATCCATCAGAGTCAAAATTATCTTGGTTATTTCAACCAATAGTAGACATATGTTTACTTGTAAAATTATTGAATACTTTTGATTCTTTTGCGAATAATTCACCGCTTTCGACGTCGGACCGAGTACCTCTTCGAGGCCACGGGTCGCAGAAGCCGGCGTCTACGACGTCGAAGGCGGGTGAGGCCTGGTCAATCTACCACGTAATAATAGTTTCTAAAAATTTAGATAAAAGAATAAATTCTTTAATTTCTTTTTTTGGTGGAAAAATATCTTATTCATATGCAACAAATTCAATAAACACACTTGTTCCAACCCTACGAAGTAGGTATGGAAAAAAGTTTATCCTTTAATCTTTCACCCCCCCTCGGGGGCGGCCTGTCCAAGGTCACCGCCTCTGGCGGCGGCCTCTTAGACACGTTACCCACTGTTTCACCGCTTTCACCCCCGAAGGGGGCGGCGTCCACGACGTCAGCGGCGGCCGCTCCGCGGTCACGTACCGCTACCCGAAGGGGGGGGCCGTAGGCTAAAGCGGATGGTGTATTATAAAAATGAATTTATATTCGTACAATGGTGTTTAAATTTATATTATGAAAAATAATAAAAATAATAATAAAAATAATAATACCGCTAAAAGCGGTACAGTCGGAAAGAGAGGCCGCGGATCTGTCGAAAAGGCCTCCTCCTTCGGGCATCGAAGAGGACCACTGGTCGTAGAAGCCGGCCGCAGAGCGGTCGAAGTACAAGGGCGGGCCGATACTCGGGTCGAAGGAGGGGACCGTGGACTCTGTGAAACAGGCCCGCCCGTTACTCTCGGTGACCGCGGAGCGGCCGCCGCCTCTGGCGGTGAAACAGTCGTACCTCAAAGAGGTACACGGAGTGGAGCGGGTGATATTTTAGGTACCGCCTACGAAGTAGGTATACGTGAAAATTTTTGTAAAATTTTCACCAAACAGTTTAGTGAAATTTTTATTAAAAACGTAAAAGATGAAATTGTATTGAATATTGGCTATCGATCCATCGACTTCTGCGACCCGTTACCCGGGCGGGCCGTTTCTCGGTCCGAAGCCAACGCCACCGTTCAGGAACCGCCAACGGCGGACAGCTTTATAGAAAAATTCACTAAAAAATTTATTAAAAAATTCTCCGTTAAATTATCTGAACAATTCGTAAAAAAATTTATTAAAAAATATAGCTCTATAAGAAAGAGAGGCCTCGGATCGGCGTAATTATTTTTGTACTACTTCGTAGTACAAAAATAATTAATATAAAATTGGTAATCAGGACTGGCCAATTTTTTTAAAGATTAAAAAAACAAATAGAATAATTAATATTTTTATCACAACCTTTTTTTGCGTATTTATAGGACCAGTTATGCTTTCTATTGAATATACTGTAGATGGTGCGAACACAATGAATATTAAAAGAAACAAAATTATAATTTCTGATTTTGTTAAAAAAAAATTAGAGAAGTATCGGCTGTTTCTGGACATGGAGGAGACACCCGTATCACCTACGGCGCCGCTAAAGCGGTCACGTCCTTCGCTAGGATGCCGCTTCTCAGTCTGAGGAAATAAAAGAGATAAGATTTCTTCATCAGACTGTTGTATATTAGTTTGGTCTTGATCATAAGAAAGTTTACTAATCAATTCTGTTTGGTAATTGGACATTTACTACGTAGTAGTAGTCTCTTTAAGTGTTATTTGTATTTATTATACCGGCGTCTACGACGTCGGCTCCTGGATTTCAAGGAACCGCCGCCTCTGGCAGTATTACCATAAAAATATATGACTTAATATTTTAGAATTATAATATCCATTTGATTTTTCAATCTCATACTCTATAGCACTTTTTCTATTTTTTATACCTTTGCTATGTCTAGAATAATAATTCATCTGTCTCTTTTTATCATAGTGATTTTTGCTTGAATACAATTTCAAAGGAGTTCTGTCTTTATATTGCTCATAGTCAGATGCTCCAAAATGTAAAACCCTCTGTGATTCCCCATCGGCTCCTTTAACAATAGCCATATATTTTTTCTTTTTATTTGAAGATTTAAAAATTCCAATAATTTTTTCTCTCATTCTTTTCATATTTATAATATATAAATATTTATGTTTATTTGACTCTGTAAAATCGTCTATACCGCTTTAGACCACGGCCCCCCCTCGTCCGTATAAACCGCCAAGTCATCAGACGCCATATTACCGAATGTGTTTTCTCCACTATATGTAACGTATAGAAAATTATCTTCCAAATCTTTATTTTGATGATATAAGTCTCCGAGGATTGAAGAATTCGATGGGATTGCCCCTCCTATAAATAAAAACAGCCCCTTTTCTGGTGTTAATTGTATTTTTTGTCTAAGTATCAAAGAAAATTGACAAATAGTTACTTCGCATCTTACTAAAAATATTTTTTTTTCACCCAGCAAGATTGGATCTGCGTAAAGCTTCTCCGATCCCCGGGGGTTTATTTTTTCAACTACAATTGGAACTCTATCAGGATATCTTTCAAATATCCTATTTATTTTATGTAATCTTTGTTCGAGTGTATACTGCTGTTTAAAATTCAAAGTCATTATTTATACTTATAAGTATAAATAATTAAGAAAAAAGATAAAGACCGCTAGGGACAGGCCGCCTCCTTCGGAGCTGCTTCGCAGGAGGCTGGCAACTGTTGGAGCTACGGCCGCTTCGCGGTCACAGATGTTTCACCCCCCGCGGGGGCGGCCTGTCCACGGTCAATTTATTTTTTATTTCTAAAATTTTATTTGAATAAAAATTTAACAATATTTTATTTAATAAATCGAGATCTATAGTTGTGCAATTAACACTGATATTTTTTCCTTTTAATATAACTTTATAATTATTTTTTCTAAAAAAAGATTCAATATTTCTATTATGGCTAGCCCCGGAATAAATTATATTTATCTTATCATTTTGTATAAATTCTACACAATATATGTCCTGCATTGCAGTTATTATATTTCCAACCAAATGGCCAATTGTTTTTATATCCAACATTGTCTTATCTCTACACGTTTTAAATATTTTTTTAATTTTATTATATGATAACAATATCTGCTTTTTAAAAAAATTATCACTTGGATAACTTTCTAAAAAAGAGTATATGTCTTCTTCATACACTAAAAAATCATCAACTATATTATATACTTTGGATTCAGTTAAGTATTTTTCATACTTCATAATTTTATTAATAATTTTTGTTAAATATGGAAGAAAAACAATCTTACTTCTTCTATCTATTGGAATCCATTTCCATTTTTTTTTATTTTTTAAAAAATCATCGCAAACCCTAAATAAATTAGAATCATATACATCATTCTGAGGCTCATACGACCCAGCACATCTAGTCATATCTAGCTCAACCAATACATTTACACTATCCTCCCTTGAAACATCTCTTCTAATTTGATTCATAAATCCTCGTTTGAAATTTGGATGGAAGCTTCGTTGTATAAAATTATTAATTGTATTTTTATAAAATGAAAAAATATCACCAATGATGTTGTTTACATCTAAAGCAGCTTCGTTTTCTCCGCAATTGTAAAAATCATGAAATTCTCCAATACTTATAACAATCGATTTATTTTGTTTATTTTCAAACACTTTGAAATATTCTACATAATTTATTTTTTTCATATTTATATTATAACTAGATTAAAAAAAAACTTTACTAACCCATCGCTTTAAGCGATGGGTTAGTAAAATATAAACCTATAACACCCTTGAAAATTATTAATCCAAATTGCTACTTAAAGACTAGCATATAATTATAACTTCACATGAAGAAAATAATTGCAAACAAAATTAAAGAGAAGAGCAGTCCAAGAAGATCAAAAAGATTATTATTAAAATCGTCTATAGAAAAAGGAGCAGCCGTCCAAAGTGGTACACAGCGAAGCAGTAGTCCCACGGGTGGTACTGGTCCTACTGGGCCTGGCAGCAGTCCTACGGGTGGTACTGGTCCTACAGTTGTACACATCGAAGCGGCCAACCCACATTCGGTACACAGCGAAGGAGCCGTCCTACAGGTGGTAAACAGCGAAGGATCCGTCCTACAGGTGGTACACAGCGAAGGAGCCGTAGACCCTGATCCCAAAGACCAACAAACGAATGGAGACCTCTTAAAAAATGTTTTAGAAGAAAAAAATAAACATATTAGAGATGAAAATATAGAATTTTTTGAAGAATCTCATAAATATATTGTAAACAAAAAAGAAAATGATTTATATACATCAGTTACAACCTTTATTCACTCTCATTTTTCCAAATTTGATTCGGATAAAATAATATTTAATATGATGAGAGGTAAAAATTGGAATAAAAATAACAAATATTGGGGAATGACCCCTTTTGATATTAAAAAAAGCTGGGATACAAATGGAAAAGAACAGGCGGGTCTGGGTACTAAATTGCATTACGACATAGAATGTTTTATGAATATTGACATAAAAGAAAATGATATTCAAATTGATTATAAACACAAAGATATATTACAAATATATGAGTTTGAAAATTCCGGGTCGCAGAAGCCTGTGGACCTCAAAGAGGCCCGCGGCTCCGCAGTGGACTCTGTGAAACAGGCCCGCCCGTTACCCAGCGGAGCTGCGTGCCTCAAAGAGGTACACGGAGTGGAATGGGAATATTTTTTAAATTTCGTTAGAGACCATCCAGAATTTCAGCCATATAGAACAGAAATGAGAGTTTACGACGATCAAATTAAAATAGCTGGGTCCATAGATATGATTTATAAAAATAATGATGGTACATTTTCTATTTACGATTGGAAAAGAAGTAAAGGAATAGAAACAAAAAACATCTATAAAAAATTTTCAACAACTAAATGCATAAAACATCTCCCTGACTTAAATTTTTATCATTATTCTTTGCAATTGAATTTATATAAATATATTCTTGAAAAAAATTATGATTTTAAAATAAAAGATTTGTTTTTAGTTCAGCTTCACCCAAACTTTGAAAATTATAACTTAATACAATGCTTAAATTTAGATAAAGAAATACAAGATTTAATACACCCAACACCTAATTAATTTTATAATTTTAAAATTAAAATTATAAAATTTATAAATACTATTGATAAATGACTTATTACATAAATAACATAAATTATTTTAAAATATTACAACATAATACATCAAAATCGGTTGTTATATTAATAGGCGAGCTCCATACTATAAATGATTGTTCCAACATTGGGTTTAATACCCCTTACGGAATTGGCGATCTTTTAACTGACATTGCTAACGCATTACCAAGGTCATATACACCAAATATATATATCGAATGCCCAAACATTGCCGAACGAGACCTTTCTTCTCCAAGCATGATGTTTAATATTTGTTATATGAATCAATACAATCACCTGGACAAATATATAGTAGATAAGGGCATTGACATTAGGCATGATTTACCAGAACTTGTTGAAATATATAGACTTGCAATTATGCCTTATTTTTCAGGAGGTACCCCCGCCCCAGGAAATTTGACTAGAACAATAGAAATTCTTCGGACGTTTCAAGTAAAATATTACAACTTTATTACTAGAAGATTTAATCAAACCATCACACAACTTATGACGTCTCCTAGTATTCACAGAATAATTACTTCTGTAGAAAGGCATTTCCAAAGTTTAGAAAGAACTTTACAAAATCGGAATATACTAATCTATCCAATGGCCACGTTTGATGCTATTAGAGCAGATCTTTATCCTATTATATTAAGCGGTTTAGACATTAGTATAGCTTTGAGATTAAGAAGTCGAGTTAATACTGATTTTATTATTTTATATACTGGATCTGATCATTGTGAAACTATGTCACAATTTTTGTTTTATAACAATAACATTTGGGATACATTATATGAGGGAAATGTGGTTGGTACAAATTGCATCACAATTGATACAAGATTGGTATTAGATATAATGAGGACACTCCCGTTAATCCATCAACCCAATGAAATTGAAATGGAAATACTCCCGTTAATCCCTCAACCCAATGCAATTGAAATGGAAATGGGTTTTGGACGCCGTGTAACGGGCCCGCCTGTTTCACAGCGAAGCTGCGCAGCTTCGCTGTCACAGAGTGGACGCCGTAAAAAAAATAAATCCCATACTAGATCTTCTTTGGGAAAACGCGTGACCTCTCTGAGGTCGCCCCCTATGGGCGTGACCGCTTTGGCCCACGACCCCCTTCGGGTGGCGGTGCAGAAGGTTCCACGAAGTGTGCCGAAGGTGAAGCGGTCCCCTAGTCCACTCCGTATATCTCATTTTGGAAGACGAAGTAAGCGGTCCCCTAGTCCACTCCGTATATCTCATTTTGGAAGACGAAGTAAGCGGTCCCCTAGTC
>Ga0209668_10000054_pt1 | contig 44267 bp, 55 predicted proteins | sample FrelakmetPLP11PL_FD_187150 | JGI IMG/M metagenome (GOLD analysis project Ga0209668, IMG submission 187150) | Freshwater lake sediment microbial communities from the University of Notre Dame, USA, for methane emissions studies - PLP11 PL (SPAdes)... | ecosystem: Environmental > Aquatic >...
GTTCTCTTGGAAAAAACGTGAAACCCCTGAATGGATACAATATGCTTAGTGGATTATATTTTTTAGCTTGGCTTTTTATTATAATTGGTTTTATTCTAGTCTATATTCTGTGATAAATAGAAAATAACACGAGGAATATTATGCCACTTTTTGAATTTAGAAACAAAGAAACCGGTGAAGTAATTGAAAAATTCATGGGGATTTCTGCACGCGAAGAATGGCTTGCTGAAAATCCTAACATGGAAACTGTAATTTCTGGTTCGTCTTTTATAGATCCTGTTAGATTAGGTGTACGTAGACCCGATCAGGGATTTAAAGAAGTATTACAGCGTATTCATGAAAAAACTGCAGGTAGTACTCTTAATAAAACAACAAACATTTGAGGATATTTAATGGCCCGTAGAGCTCGAACGCAATTAGCGGTAGTAGATGAAATAGTAGAAATTAAACCTAAACAGGGAAATCATTTAACACTCAGACTAGATGATCTAAGAGCATTTGATCCACTGACCGATAATCAAAAGAAGTTCTTTGATGCATACAAAATTGGTGATTATTTCATAGCATTACATGGAGTAGCAGGTACAGGTAAAACATTCTGTGCTCTTTACAAAGCAATAGAAGAAGTATTAGATCGAACAAATCCATTCAATAAGATTATTATTGTTAGATCCGCAGTACAATCCAGAGAGATCGGGCACCTCCCAGGTGACGTGAATGACAAGATGGATATATACAAACAACCATATTTGCAGATATGTGAGACACTATTTGCACGTAAGGATGCTTGGAGCAGGTTAGAAGAGCAAGGCAAGATTGAATTCATATCAACCTCGTTTATTAGAGGTATGAGTTTTGATGATGCAATCATTATTGTTGATGAGATGCAGAATATGAACTATGAAGAGATCGATACAGTTATGACTCGAGTTGGGTATCGTTCTAAAATTATTTGGTGTGGTGATTATCGTCAGACTGACTTACGTAAACATGGTGACAAAACTGGTATACTTAAGTTCTTCGATATCGCGCAACATATGGAAGCCTTTACAAGAATTGAATTTACGGTAGACGATATCGTACGATCTTCTTTAGTTAAGGATTATATCATGGCCAAATTAAAATACGAAGATATAAACGAAAAAGGAAACTAGTATGGCTTTAGCTTTTAAATTTACAGCAGAAACATTTAAAGAATTATTCCCAAAGAATAAAGAACCTCAGGTATGGGCAGCTGCGATCAATGAGATCTTACCTGACTATGATATTAATACACCTAAACGTGTTGCTGCATTCTTGGCTCAATGTGGTCATGAGTCTGCTGGGTTTACTACTCTTACAGAGAACCTAAACTATGGTGCCGCGGGTTTACGTGGTATTTTTGGTAAGTACTTCAAGGATGATGCAACAGCCAAGGCGTTTGAGCGCAAACCTGAAAAGATTGCCAATAAGGTTTATGCTAGTCGGATGGGTAATGGTGATGAGGCATCTGGTGAAGGTTGGAAATATCGTGGCCGTGGCCCAATCCAATTAACTGGTAAGGATAACTACACTAAATTTGCTAATGATATGTTTGAAGATCCTGAAACTGTAATGGATAATCCTGATGTAGTAGCTCTTGATAAAGAGACTGCTTTGACATCTGCAGTTTGGTTCTGGAATAAAAACAAATTGAACGCACTTGCAGATGTAGGTGACATTAAGACCATGACTAAAAAGATTAATGGTGGTTATATTGGTCTAGAAGATCGTATTAAACATTACAATCATGCTCTTCATGTATTAGGCGCTTAATGCGAGGGGCCATATTGTGTAATGGCCCCAGCCGAAAATTATATAATCCTGGTGGGTATGAATATGTGATTGGTTGTAATGTTCCTTGGACCAATGTAGATGCTACGGTAATAATAGATATTGATATGGTTAAGCATTTAGCAAACAACCCAGAATTAATTAAATATAAGATTTACTTTGGAAGAGATGCTTGGAGATATACTGATGGAATTAACAAGCGTAAGCATTTCTTAAATTACTTACATGAGATAGTAGATCCAAAACCACCGTTTTATTCTTGTGGCCATATGGCTCTTCAGATATTACTTAATGAAGGTTATAGTGAAATAGATATATATGGATGTGATTCTAGGTTTACTAAAACACTAGAAAGTTACACTCACCAATATACTGATAGTTCTAATAATGATTTAGAAAAGTGTATTAATGCATGGAATGTTAGATGGGATAATATGATTAAAAATAATCCCAATGCTAATATTAATTTTATTAGGGATACAAGTGAAGACATTCATACAGCATGAGTTAAGAAAGTTAAGTAGAGTTGAGATTGATGGAGTTAGGTATTATGATACAGGTGATGCCAAGTATCCGTCAGTCACAACCGTAACAGGAATATTAAGTAACGCATCAATACAGGAATGGCGTAAACGGGTAGGTGAAGAGGAAGCAAACCGAATTTCATCTCGAGCTTCTAAACGTGGTACTCAGATCCATTCCTTATGCGAAGACTATCTAAAGACAGATAGTGCAAATCCTAATCCTTTTGATCAGGAAATGTTTAATTCATTAGTGCCACATCTAGATAATATAGACGTTATCCACGCCTTAGAGTCACCATTATTCTCGCATAAATTAAAAGTAGCAGGTACAGTTGATTGTATTGCCGAATATGAGGGAGTCTTATCTGTAATTGACTTTAAGACTTCAGGTCGAGTGAAAGAAAAGAAAGACATTCCTGGTTACTTTATCCAGACTGCGGCTTATGCTTATATGTTTTGGGAGCAAACGGGAATAGCACCAGATCAATTGGTTATTATTATGGGAGTTGATAATGAGAAAGCCATAGTATTTAAAGAACCAGTTAAGAAATGGTTACCAGAGTTTATACAAGTAAGAGAAGACTTTAGCAAATTAAAGGGATATTAGTGTACTTTAATTCGCACATGTGTTATAATTATCTATTAAATGAAAGTGAGACGAAATGGCAAAGTTAACCCCGATTAAAGATCGAGTAGCAGCAGTGCGAATCAAGAGTGAATTAAAAACTGATTCAGGAATCGTGCTTGAAGGAACTCGAAGTAACGAAGTCGATAAAGCAAAAATTATCGCTATTGGTCCTTTAGTAGATCTAGTTGAAGTTGGTCAAACGATTTTAATCGATTGGTCAAAGGTTCAAGTAACTACTATTGAGGGCGCACCCGTATACCTATTGTCACAAAATGACATTCATGGTATACTTGAAACCTAAGGAGAGCAACATGACAAGAAGCATTTTATTAGCAGTATTATTTGCTTTCTCTTTTTCTACTGTAACTATTGCAGCACCAGCCAAAGCTAAAAAGGCCAAAGCCGCTGTAGTTAAGAAAGAAGAAAAGAAAGAAGCACCGGTTACTTACAAGAAACCAACCCGTAAGAAAGTAGTTAAGAAATAAATAATAGTAACACGGCCCCTCTAGCATTTTATTATGCTCTGAGGGGTTCTTTTCAGCACCACCTCTTATTTGTTATTGGTAGTATTTGGTTAGCAGTAAATAAAAAAGGAGAAACACATGCGATCACTCTTCATTGGGTTAAGCACTGCCGCACTCTTGATTATTATTAGTATCGTTACAGAAATCAAGCAAGAAAGACCGATAGAAATTTCTTACAGTAGGATGATCCCTACCGCAAGAACTCAAATTGATTGCCTTGCAGAAAACATATATTATGAAGCCGGAAATCAAGGACATGATGGACAACTAGCAGTAGCTCTAGTTACTATGAATAGAGTTAAACATAAGTTCTCTAATTCTATTTGTTCAGTAGTAAAGCAGAGGACCAATAAGGTTTGTCAGTTCTCTTGGAAATGTGAAAAGCATGGCAGACCAGATCCCGGTCTTTATAGAGAAGTACGTGATGTTGCCTTGTATACATATCTTAATTATGGTATGATCAATGACATTACAAAAGGTGCAACATATTATCATGCAGACCATGTTAACCCAGAATGGCATAACCTTAAAAAAACAACCAAAATAGGTCAACATATTTTTTATAAACCAAAGAGAGAACAACGATATGATGCAAAAACTAAACTTGATGCTGGGTGGTGGAAATCCAAAACAAAGTTCATTCTTACTGCTGATGGACGAGATTAATTTCAGTTCATGTAAAGATACAATTGAATGGATTATAGAAGCAAACTTTGCGGAAGAAAAACCTGAAGCACTTAATCTTATTGTGTGTTCTCCAGGTGGTAATTTAAGTGCAGCATTTGCATTGATTGATGTAATGCGAGGATCAGCAATCCCAGTCCACACGATTGGTATCGGCGAGATTGCTTCTGCTGGATTATTGATCTTTCTAGCAGGTAAGAAAGGTAAACGAATTCTAACACCTAACACATCAGTACTATCTCATCAGTATTCATGGGGAAGTATGGGTAAAGAACATGAGTTATTTGCAACAGTTAAAGAGTTCGATTTGACTACCAAGAAAATGATGGCGCATTACAAAAAGTTTACATCATTAAATGAAGTAGAGATCAGGGAACTGTTACTACCACCACATGATGTATGGTTAAGTTCTAAGGATGCTCTTAAATATGGTATCTGTGATGTGGTAAAAGATTTAAATTAACTGTGTACATTAATTCTTAATTATGATATAATGATTCTATTAAATGATTAATTGAGAAGGAAATACATAATGAAATTAGAAATCGGTAGTAAAATTAGTTGGAAATGTGCTTTAGGTGACCTTAAAGGTGTAGTTTCTGCAATCGTTTTAGACCTAAACGCTGCAAACCAAACTGTGCCATGGATTGTTATTGGTTTAGAAGGAACTAAATCTAAAATTCGTTTGTGTGGTACTGATAGTAACTTGAAAATGATGAAAGTTCAGGTGGCTTAATGGATAAACGAATTGATGAAATCGAACTAGACGATTACGAGTATTTCGTTTGGTTAAAGAAAGGCTACCGTCTTGAGGGAGATTTTTCTCAGGATGGTAGAGCTTGTCAACACTGCTTTGGTGCAGTAGATAAAGCTGAAATACGGTACACAATGAAAGAATATGTAGTCCCATGTAGTTGTGATACATGTACTAATTAGCGCTTATGGTGAAACGGATATCACATGGGATTTCTACTCCCCTATTCTAGGTTCGATTCCTGGTGGGCGCACCAATTTTTATGAAGGAGTATACTATGAAACATGAATTATTATCAGCAATCGTTGGTGGTGTAGCAGTTATCATTTCTGCAATTGTAAGTTATAACATCATCGAAGAAAAACGCATTGTAGCATTATCATCAAGCATTGAAACAGCCACAGCCCGTGGCATCGACCCAGTAGCAGTACGTTGTGCTTATGCTACTACCAATGATACTATTTGTATCGTCTACGCAAGTAAAAAATAGGAGTTATTATGGATACAATTGAAATTAAAAAGGCAGAAAACGGTTTTGTTGTCGTAGTGCAGGAAGATGACATAAAGGAATATGTCTTTGTGCGTGAACAGCATCTCATTAAATTCATTAAAGAATACTTCAAAAGTGAATAAAACTGTGTACATTAATTCGTTTTTATTGTATAATAGTATCATAAATTGATAAAGGAGTTAAATTATGAGTGCAATGAAAGAATTATACATGGAAATAAACGAATTATTGGATACAACAAGTTTGCTTTGTGATGATATTGCAGCAGCGGCAAACTGCCCAGTTTCAATGGTACATGAAATCGTTGAAGAAAGATTTAACATTAGTTTTGGTTTAGTTTAATTGAGGAGTTATATTATGAATTTTGCAATATCTGATTATCAAGCTTCAAACAAAGCACGAAATCAAATAGTAAAATCTCTTTCTGAATTAGATAATTTAGAGTTAGCAATTCTTGTTCGAGAAATAATTTTCACGGATGAGAAGTTAGCAGAAAAGTTATCTAATTACATATCAAACGAATTGCAAGATGAGGACTTACGTGGGGTAACAGAATGATTATCCATCCTCACATCCCCAAACGCAAAGCTAAAAAACCAAATGCCCAGCAACGGGCACTTCAAGCCAATTGGCAAGAAATCCTAAGGAAGTATGATGTTAAACCGTCTAAACCCAGTACTAAAACAACTATTAGTAGACCTGACGTTTCTCGGCCTATTCGGGCTGGTTCTAGCACTAGTCATATTCCTAGCCTGGATAGTGGCCTTGGGATGACACCTAAAAAGTCTTCAGCAGAATACACTGGTGATGCAATGATTGGCATATCAGTACTACATAAATCAAACGGTGTACCTGTATTCCGTCAAGAAGATGTATTAGATATTAGCAAAATGAGGAGAGGGTAATGGTAACTTATATCAAACGTTTTTTTAGTATACTATTTGGTGGCGAAATACATCAATCAAAGTGTAACAACAATTGTAATCAAGGCCGCTCATGTGATTGCAAATATAAATAATAGACTGCCAAGACAAAATCAAAGCAGTCCTCTTAACAAAATTAGGATCAATCATGTCACAATTACTAGTAGAAGTACCTGATCAAAAGAAAGAAGAAGTAAAAATACTTGTTGAAGTCGATGAAGTTCCCTGTGAAGACAACGACAAAGCATGCACCCGCCGTTGGTTAGAGTCCCAAGCTGACTGTGTTTAAAAAGTTTGACTACAAATGGATATCCACCGCCTTGTTTATATTTGGTGGTACCAGTTGTGCGTTAAAAACCCCCTGGATTGCATACGCATTTCCTGCATTTGTAGTAGCGCATTGCATTCTTATCTATTACTTTATATCGCATCATAAAAGTACACCGCTTTTATTTCAAAACGTTTATTTTTTAATAATAAACATTATAGCAACTTATTTGTGGAATTTTAAATAAATCAGTGTACATTAATTAGCATTCGTTATATAATATTATTTTAAGTGAGGAGATCGTATGGCATCATTTGTTTATTGTTTAGGCCTTTTATTGTGTTGTTGTTCTGGATTTATTGATCGTAATCCATCAGTGTGGAGATTCATTGGAGTAACACTGTTCTTTGGTGCTGGTGTTGGTTTAATGTTATTTTCTAATGAATTTGTTGCATGAAGATTAGGCTATTAAGTGACCTTCATCTAGAAGGTTATCCATATTACTATGAATACGCTGGTGAGGATGTTGTAGTCCTTGCCGGTGATATTCATACTCAGGGTAGACATGAATTTATTTTAGATCAAATCCCTACCGCAGTACAGATCCTATTTGTTCCAGGTAACCATGAATACTATGGTGCCGTATTTGAAACTGCCAATGAGTATTTCAAAGAATTAGAAAACAAATACAGCAACTTTAAATTCCTAAACAACGAAAGCATTACTATTCGTGATGTAGACTTCTTTGGTGGTACTATGTTTACTGATTGGGAATTAGACAATGATTCTTGGACTGCCAAACAAAGAGCCAAAGATGGTATTGCCGACTTTGAATGGATCAGTAAAATTGGTAGAGATGGTATAGAACGTAGATGGTGTACCGACGACCATTTACAGCAACATCTAGGCTTTAGAGATAATTTAGTACAATGGTTGGATAAACCATCAGAAAAACGGGTAGTCATATCTCATTTTGTTCCCCACCCAAATGGTTCTGATCCAAAGTTTAAAGGGTCGTCATTGAATCCATACTTCTTATGTGATATGACCAAGCATATGGAAAATATCAACCTATGGTTATATGGTCATACTCACTCTAGCAAAGATATGATGGAAGGTAACTGCCGTTTGGTTTGTAACCCACGTGGTTATGGTGCAGAGAATAAAGATGGTTGGATTAAAGATTTAGTGGTGGAGATCTAATGATACCAAACATAGCAGATGACAGAGATGAAATCTATTATGCCTGGCGTAAATCCTGGGCATGGGGGATTCCATCTAAACAGGGAGAAGAACTCTTCAATGCTCATGGTAGAGGGTTTCAAGAGGGATGGCGGGCCGCTGAAGAGTGGTTGAAAAAGGATAAAAATAATGAATGAGAATATAAGAAAGTTGGCATTAGAGGCGGGTGGTAGTCATTATCCATCGGTGAATACTAAACAACTAGAATATTTTGCTAAGTTGATTGTTAAAGAGTGTGCTGAAGTTGCTAGTTGCAATGGGCATGTTTCTGGTTTTACTCTTGGTGATTTAATTAAAGACCATTTTGGAATTAATAATGACTGAAGAAGAGGTAGAAAGCATGTATCTTCAGATGGAAGAGCACTTTGGGGTCCTCCCTAGTGTTGAACATGAGCCAAAAAGGTTTGCCTGGTACGTAAAATTATTTAAATATTTGCAAAATAAATCATAAATGTGTGTACATTAATTCGATTATTTGATATAATAGTATCATAAATTGATTAAGGAGTTAAATTATGAGTTATACATTTGATGCTAATATGGTTTCAGATCTTTTTAAAGATGCTAACGGGTTCCGCCCTTCAGGTATGTTCTATACCACATGGAATTCAGGTGACGATGATCAGAAACAAGTAATCTGGGATAACCTCATTCTTCAACTCGAAGAAAAATACAACGAAGACAAACGCATTGAGGCAATAGAAACTGAAAAGTTTGAGGCTCAAATTAAATTGGCAATGGACTTAGGTGCCGATTCACGTGAAAGTGCTTTACGTTGGATTGTACAACAGTTAGATCTTAGTGACTCAGACAAACTATATGGCGGTGACTACATCTGTTACACTTTAAATCTCCCATATAGTTACGCTAATGAATTTAACGGTGTACTTTAATTCTTATTTAGTGTATAATATCTTTATATTAAATTAATTGAGAAGGAAATTATATCATGGATAACGCTCTAATCTTACTAATCGGTTTTACTGCAGTACTTTTTATAATGGTTGTAGCTGAAGCTGTAGCTAAGAAATTCGGTTGGGAATAATTATGAAAAAATTAAATCAACGCCATGGCGGTCCTTGGGATCGTGGAGGTTGCGACTCTTATTATAGTCGTGGTAGAAATCCACATTATTATGTAGGTGATACTGGTTCATCTGACATGGTAATGGAAGCAGATATGACTCCTGAACAGATTGAAGAGTACAACTCAGGTTATGATTACAATGAAGAATTTGGTGGCAAAAAGGATTATTAAATGAAAATAGTTATCAATAATTGTTATGGTGGATTTGCTTTAAGTGAAGTTGCCGAAACTAGATATAAAAATGAATCTGGAATGGATGTTCCATATTGGGATATCTCACGCGATGATCCTATTCTTGTCAGCATCGTTGAGGAACTCGGTGAAGACTCTTGGGGTGCATGTGCCGAATTAATGGTAATTGAAATCCCAGATGAAGTTAAATGGCAAATTGCTGAGTACGATGGCTCAGAATGGGTAGCTGAACAACACAGGACGTGGCCATAATGAATACCACCGACATCGCACGTATGGATCGACCAACCCTGCATACTACTCATTCTACTTTAATTATAGATAGGATGCATATGGATAAATGGTTCTCTGATTTCCTTAATGAGAATATATTAGACCATGATGTATTAGAAGATCCTAATTGGGTTATTTACAAGAATAGACTATCAGAGTATCGTGTGTTAAATCACATGATTAAGTGTGCTGAATACCAAATGGGTAAAAAATAATGACGCAACAAAAACTATTTAAATCAGCAAATGAATTCTCTCTTCATATAGAAGACCTTGTAAAGGAGCACCGTATTTCGCATATGGATGCTGTATTAAAATATTGTACTGATAACATGTTAGAACCTGAAGAGATTGCATCAAAGGTAAATAAATCTCTAAAAGAAAAGATTGCTCTTAATATGCAAGAACTTAATTTCTTACCAAAACAAGCAAGTTTAGACTTATGATTGACGGGTACCGCGCTTATAGATTCTATCTAGCAACTAAGTTACATTTCACCACAGACAAATATGATGTATTTGTTTCAAAGGGTGCAGTAACTTGTTCTAGGGATAGCTTTGAGAAGCGTAATGATCGATTTATGTTTCATAAATTAGGTCAGCGCTTTAAGACAGAGCGAGAGTATATTCAATTCATTGCATCTAATTTCATATATGGTAATCCTAATGTGATTTACTCTGGGTCAGAAGCAGATGAAAACTATACAGAATGGCAACGTCGTTTACAATCTGCTACAAAGCTATTCTCTGATGATTGTCATACTCTAATTAATACTGATAAGAACATTGACGAAATAATAAATTGTACAAATAATCAATTACCATATATAATATCATTATACCTTGCAAAAAGGATTAATATAGAATCAATAAGAATTCTTGATGATACTATGCATTTTATTGATACATGGCAGGGTAATATACAGACTCTATTTGGAGATCATATAAGAATTATTAGGAAGGCAAAAGGTTTTATTAAATATGATAAAACCAAAACACTACCAATAGTAAACAACTTATTAGAACAGACGTGGAACTATAAAGATGAGCAACACATACAAGAAGCAATCGCATAAATTTGACGATGAACCATATTCAGGTAGGAGTGGTAAACATTCCAACCACAAGAACAATCATAAGTTCAATGGAATTCCAATCGTAAATGAATCGGAAATTGAAGATGATTTACTCGATGACGTAGAATCGAGTATAAATAAAGTATCAATAGAATGATTCTTAAGTTACTTAAAGATCATTTTATAGATACATACTACGCAAATATACAACGCTTATACAAAGGAAAATACGATGGACATTAAAGCACTTCGCGCTATGCGCAACAACGACTTCTCTAAAATTGCTGGTGAATTTGAAAAGACAGTCAATCCCCCTTCAGCACAATCCTATGAAGACACCCGCATGTGGAAACCAGAACGTGACAAGGCAGGTAATGCAACTGCAACAATCCGTTTCTTACCACGTACAGAAGGTGATGAGCTTCCATGGGTTAAAATCTTCTCACATGGTTTCCAAGGCCCAACCGGCAAATGGTACATTGAGAACTCATTAACAACTATCAATGAAGCAGATCCAGTTGGTGAATTGAATAGTAAGTTATGGGCAACTTCAACTGACGACAACTCTCCAGGCCGTAAACAAGCACGGGCTCAGAAACGTCGTTTAAACTACATCTCTAATGTTTTAATTATTGATGATCCTAAACACCCAGAAAACAATGGTCAAGTAAAACTATTTAAGTATGGTAAGAAAATCTTTGACAAGATCATGGACAAAGCACGTCCTACTTTTGAAGATGAAACTCCAGTGAATGTGTTTGACTTTTGGGAAGGTGCTAACTTCAAGCTTCGTATGAAGACTGTAGATGGTTATCCTAACTATGATACATCTGCATTTGGTGAGATTCAAGCTTTATCTGATGATGAAGATAAAATCCTTAAAGTTGCTAATAGTCAATATAAACTTTCAGAGTTCTTAGATGCTAAGAATTTCAAAAGCTATGCTGATCTAAAAACTAAGTTGGAAACTGTATTGAGTTCTGAGTATGTAGGTATGTCAGCAGCAGAGATCTCTGAACAAGAAGATCGTCCAGTTGCACCAGCACCACAACCAGTTGCAAAAGCAGCTCCTGCTCCAGCAGCTAAGGCCGCGGTAGTTGATGATGAGGATGATGTAATGTCTTACTTCCAATCAATCGCTGATGCTGATTAATTAGAACTAAATGAGAAAGGGAGCGTAAGCTCCCTTTTTTATGCCACGTATCTGGACTTAAGATAACTATTTACTGTGTTATCTTGGTTTCGTACGGGTGTTTTGAATGTTGCATTTTGTGTAGAATTATTTACTTGTGTAGGTGCACTAATAACAGTTGATTGTTTCTGTGCTGTCATTGGTTGTTTATTAGCAGCATCAACTTTTGCAGATTCTCCATATACTTTATTACCTGCTGTTGGAGTTACTGCTTTTACTTTTACAGATTGCTCTTTAACCATATCCTCTTTAACACGTTCCGCAGCAGATGTATAATTTTCAGGAGAACCTGGAAAGTTAGCTTCTTCCTCTGCTAGATATTTCTTAAAGTTAGGATGAGACTTAATTTGATCAGTAGTTACACCCTTAAGAGTACCGGTAACTGTTTCAGAAGTTATAGTACCAGGCCCAGCAATCTTAGTCATAGGAGCTTTTGCCCCTTTTGGTGCACCTTTAGTTTTAATTGAATCCTTACCTACTTCAATTGCTGCACCACTAGTACCAATAGTTTGCATCGCTTTACCAATACGTTCTAACCCATCAGCAGCCTTTTGTAATCCATCTCCTAGTTTAGCAATTTTTTCTAGTTTATCGATTGGACTATCTTTGCCTATTGATAATAAACCTGATACTAAATTACCTAATCCCCCTACTACACTACCGGCTCCAAATGCTGCCATTGCTGCACTAACTGCTAATATTCCTGCCGCAGTACTCATTAAATCTGCACCAGATATTGCACCAATTCTTTCCATTCCAGCAGCAAATGTATCCATGGATTCAGCAACATTTTCAAATGCTTTACTAGCCACCCATAATGCAGCACCTAATGCTAATAATGTTGCTGCACCCGCTAATGCACTTAGGCTTAATGCACCTATTGCCACAACAGCAGCAGTTAAGGCTCCTATTGCTAGGATACCTTTACCCATAGTTTCCCAATCAATCTCAGCAAAGTTTTTAAATGCCATACTAGTGATTAATAAAGCTCCGCCTAATGCTAATAGTGTTCCTGCTGCACTAACATCTTTAATTAATTTAGTTGCTAATGCTAATCCACCTAAAACTAACCCACCTTTTAGGATACTTTCCCAAGCAATATTTCCAAAGCTCTTTAATGCAATACTTGTAATTAATAGTGCAGCACCTAATGCTAATAGTGTTTTAGATGCATCACCATCTTTTATGAATTTGGTTGCAACAACTAATGCAGTAATTGCACCAATACCCATCATAAAGTCAGAGAATTTAACCGTTGCAAAGTTTTGAAATGCTTTACTTATAATCCATACTGAAGCTGCTAAAGCTAGTAATCCTTTTGCTGCTCCACCTAATGCTCCACCAATTCCAGATAAACCTTTGCCAAGACCACTTAGCATACCACCTTTAGGTGGTTCATTCGGTGGTGGCGGTGGTGCATTTGCTGCTCTAGTATTTTCTTCAATTTTAGTAAGAATATTTGTTTGCTCTTCATTTGCTTGAGCCATTTCAATTTCTGATTCTGACATGTCATTTTCGTCAGTTTTTGTTCTAGTAGAAGGATCAGACTTCTGCCATCTTTTAGCCAATTCTTCTTTGGCTTTCATTTCAGGCGATAGACCAATTTGTCTTTCTGATATATTTAGATCTTTATATTCTTTTAGTTTAGCATCATTTTTATTTGTATCACGTACTAATTGTTGTTGCTCACCACGTTGGCGCTCGAATATTTTTCTAGCACCTTCTTTACCATGTAAATTTACTGTTGGGTCGCCTGCTGCAATTCTAGCTTTAGCATACTTTTGTCTATCTTCTTCTGCATCATAGTGCTCAGACAATATACCACCGCCACCACGTTTGGCAATACCAGTTTTATCAAGAAACCCACGTTTAGTAAAGAAGTCTGCTACACTATCTTTCATTCCAGTAACACGTTGACCTATAGTTTTAAATTCTCTACGATCCCCAGTTTTACCTAATACTGCATTTGCATCATTTTGTTTCTTAAGAAAGCCATTACTTTTCTTAATTTCTGCTAACATTTTAATAATATTAGCATTAGCTCCATCGCCAGTTTTATTTAATAAACCCTTTTTTAATTCTTCAGCTGAAAGACTTTCATCTTTCTCAGATCTTATAGATTCAGCTGCTTGTATTATTTGTAATTTCTCATCTAACTTAGCAAGCTTTTCTTGGGCAAGGATGGACTTTAATTGCGCTTCTACATCCGCATTCATTTTTAAATTTGACTTTTTTTGACCTTCTAATAGATCACCTATGGTCATTGCATCCTTGTTTTTTGCCATTACTGTTTACTCTCTATTCGTTGTTTTTCTTCTTCTAAATACTGTATCAACATAGCGATATAAATGTCTCTCTCAAATGGTATCATATTTTCTAAATCACTTAAAGAATATTTATGATACTGCATCAATGCAAAGTTCATTTTATAAAAATTATATAATGACTCATGCGAGAGACATACTAAAAAAAACTATTTAAACCCTCAAGAACTTTATGGTGTGCAGCATTACATACTGGACAAACATAATCTATTTCGTGTGATAACTTAGGCATTGTCTCAAAGAATTTTTGTACATTTAAAAATTGATCTGATGTTAAGTTATTAAGGAATTCCATTAATTCCGGTTTAGTTTGTTCTTTAGCATGAAACACTTCATCTGTTGTATAAATGTAATCAATACATTCAACTACAATATTAAATACTTGTTCGATATCAGTACTATCTACGTTTTCTAATTTCTTTACGATATCCATTGTTGGGTATTTCATTGCAATACCAACATCATCATATAATTTAATCTTAATTACATGTTCTGGGTTTTTACTAACAGCAAGTTTAGTTAAATCAACTGATACTTTTGCTATTGCCTTTTCATCTGTACATGTATCGCATCGTAATAATAACTCTATTACTTCTCCCACAGATTTAGCTCTAATTTGAGTAAAAATATACTCTAAATCAAATGTAGCTAATCCTTCTACATTAATATCATCTTTAATACATGATTTAATCACGTCTTTTAATGAGTTAACCATTACAGTTGCATCTTCAGATTGCTGAGCAATCAAAAGAGCTTTTTCTTCTTTAATTAAGAATGGTCTATACTTAATCTGTTTTCCAGATGAAGGTACCTCTAAATTATAGGTTGGTGTACTATTAATTGGTAATGCCATGTTACTCTCCTGTATTCAATTTTTTTATCATTTTATTAAGTTCAGCGGTACTGCCAACAAATATACTGTTGTTTGTTACTGTTTTTGTTTCAATGCCCTGGCCTCTTGCTTCCTTAGGTGCATCTAGTTTTTGTTTTCTTTCGTGTAATCTTAATAGTTGCTCATTAATATCTGCAAGTTGGTTCATTAGATTACCTACAACTTCAAAAGCCCTAGGATGCTCTGAAGATTTTGCAATCTCTAAAGCATGTCCTAGAGCGTCCTGTCCTTGTTGAAGTAGTCCATATAGATTAGCTCGAGTACGATCGTAATCATTCTCAATCTTTTCAGTCTGACTATTAGCTTCTGGTATTACTACTTCACCAGTACTCATTATTACTTCACCTTGTATTACAGGTTCCATATCGAAAACCTGTGACAAATTATTATCGATTTTGCTCATTAGAAATTAGGTTTTTTCCTTGTAGGTTTACCTTCAATTGTATTTATTACTTCAGACGGTGTATCAGCAGGCAAATCGTCTACACTTGGAGGAGTAGGTGCTGCTGGTTCATACTCATATTGAGTTGGTTCTGATCTTGGTCTAAGCGGCATTGGTTGCATTGGTGGCAACGGAGCCGCATCAGTCTTTTTTGATGATGAATATGCATTAGCACCAAAGAAGGCTGCAACTAAAGCTGAAATAGCAACAAAGTAAGTAGGAGCAATATTACCAATAATTGTTGCTGCATCATCTACATCTAAGAATGAAGCAATAACAATAGTTGCTGGATATAACAACATACCCCATAAAGCAAACCATGTCATCTTGCGCATAGCATCTCGTTGAGCATCTGCATCTTCAAGTTCTCTGCGTTTGAATTCCAAATACATTTTTAGCTCTTCACTACTTACATAACCATCGCCATTTGTATCTGCTTCTTGTAGATGTTGATAAGCACTATCACTTACACCTTTTTTATTTTGTTGCATTTTATTCCCTTTGTTATTATTAGAATTTAGGATATAATCTAGAATTGTCAACGCCAAAGTTGGGGAAGTTTTGTTGGTCGTCATAAGCACCATACCCAGGTTGAGCACCAGGTGAACCCAATACTTCTTTACCATTCACTATTAAACCATTATCTCCCGCTATAGCGGATCCAGATGTCCAATATCTATAATTAATTGATACTTGGATCTTCATTATATCTTTTGCACTATAATCCATTTGAATGGAACTTATAGATTTAGGATAACATTCAAATAGTTTAACTCTATATTGTTCTTCGTCATTCTGATCTAATACAAACACCTCAATGTCAGTAATATATTCTTTATAATAATTAAATTGACGAGTAGTAGGATCCTGAATAGAATTAATCCATTTATCAAATAGCGATTTAGAATCCATAGTTCTATCAACATAGAAAGTCATATTGATGTTATCAAATGTTCTTTCATATGGCATCTCTCTTAATTCACCATATGTTCTTGCTGGTTGTGTAGAGATACTCATACCTGGTAGAGTTACACTATCACAATGCATTAATACTTTCTCTAGATCTCCAGTGAAGGCATCCTTTGTCTCTCGAAGAGTGTTAGGCAAGGAAAACATAACCCTAAATCGGTTTGTATGTATCATCCCCTGAGTTTTTACTGAGGCGATAAATTCGTTTAAAGTACTCATCCGTTAATTACCTTTTTGGAATCTTGCCATACTTGATATTTACTTGCACCTACAAAAGTTTCTACTGGAAGCATCATGGCAGTTGCCCAGTCTGGTGCATTGATTTTTTTAAATGGAGAACGAACATGCTCACCTAAATACTGCTTAATACACGGTTGAGCTGCTGCGTATTTTGAAACACCATCAATTAATGCCCATGAATACTTCAATCTAGTATTATCATCCATATTAGAATTAGTTCTAAAGTAGGATAGTTTGTCTAACAACTGAACCCGCATTTGGTATGGTAGATAATGTAGATTTAGTCCAATGAATCCACCTGGAGTTTTCTTATATGGGAATACAAGCGGGAATCTATCATAATATGGTAATGTATCTTTATGTTTAGCATCGTAGAAAAACATATATAGATTACCAGGAATAATGTTGGTGGATATGTCTTCACCCTTCATTAATTTCTTGGGAGTAATACCTTGCTTACTAATCAATAATACTTGTTGCTGAAACCATGCTTGTGACTTACGCGCCGCTGTCTTCAGATTATACTGATTGCGTTGAAAGACATCTAATAATGTTTCTGGTTTTGCCATAAATAAATTGTACTTTAATTCTTTTTAGTGTTATTATATCTATACAGAGGTGGTCAAGTAATACTTATTGATATATTTATATCCCTAATTCTCTTTCCGTTATAATAGTAAATATCCATCCTCTATCTTTACAGTACTCTTCTGCATACTTCCATTTCGATTGATTCTTAATGAATGCCATTGATTCAGTAATGTATCTTCTTGTTTGTTTACCTGGATACTTGGGTGGCACCGTTTGCCCAGCGGGTTTAACTTCTACTAAATGAGTCTTAATAGAACCATCCTTTGATTTGATCTGAATCCTAAAGTCAACGAAGTACCGGTGTGGTCTATTATCAGTACCACAGATATATGGAATAATAGTCTCTTCAGATGAGTACTTTAAAACATTGGGGGAATTGTCGCACCACCGCATGAACTTAAGTTCCCATGACGATCTATAAATGATGTTAGTTGGATCCCCAGCATACTTTTCTGGATTAACTGGTTTAAATTTTCCCTGATGGTACTTCATAATCTATTATAAATATCTTATAACTCTAATGTAATTCTATTTATAAAGGCTATTATGGCTGAAGATAACATCGCTCCATCGTTTATGAAAGGCAAAACCGAAGCCGATTCAAGTACCGGTAATAGGCTCTATGACACTAAACAAATTAGAGGAACTAGAACTTCCTTTAATGAAAGCAATGATTATAGGGTAGAGAATTTAATGTACCCGTCAGATCTATTGAGCACGGCTGCCAGTAGCACATCTGAAAAATATAAGAATACTGCAAACAATGAATATGGAAGTAATTACGTTATATTCTATATTAATGTCAATGAGAGTTCTAAACTATTAAAAAATCAAGATTCTTGGTATGGTAATAAGACAGTTGGTGATTATACCCCAGCACAATCAGAAAGAATTGTTGGTAAAAAGATTTCAACTGAATTAGCAGGTACTGCTGCTGGAATTGAAGGTGCTATTGCTGGTGGTGGTCTTACTGGTAATTTTAAGGGTGCAGGTACTGGTGGTGCAATAGGATTTATTGGTACTGAGGTTATTGGTACGCAGACTGCAAGCTTTACTAAACAAATGAAACGCCTTCAAACTGCAATTGCTTTACATACACCAAATACTTTAACTGCTAGATATGGTACAAATTGGGAAGAAACAAATACTAATTTATTTCAATTAGCAATGAGAGGCGGAGAATCTCTTGGAAAAGCAATGGTTGAAGGATATGATAAACAAAATGTTAGTGATGAAACAAAAGAGAATTTAAAATCAATGGGTGCAGCAATTGCATTAAATACTGTTCCAGGTAAAGACGCTATTTCCGCTATTACTGGACTTGCCATAAACCCTAAAAAAGAACAATTGTTTAGAGGTGTAGATTTTAGAACATGGAATTTTAATTATCAATTCTTTCCTAAGTCAAAAGAAGAATTAATCAATGTTCAAAATATCATATACCTATTTAAATTACATATGCATCCTGAATATAAAGATGCTAATAATTTCTTGTATCTATATCCTTCTGAATTTGATATCATTCATTACAATGGAGTTGATGAGAACTTTAACCTACCTAGACATACATCATGTGTATTGACTGAGTTAGTAGTTAACTATGCTCCTCAATCTCAATTCACCTCATTTGCTGAAGGGGCACCTACACAAATTGATATATCATTATCATTCAAAGAACTTGTACAGATGTCCAAAGAACGTATAATGGAAGGATTCTAATGTATTTTAAAAATTTCGACAAGATATATTATGACTTTGAAATTGCGGGTAAACATCAATTACACATTGTTACTGATATCACAAAGAATCTAAGATTTAAAAAAGAGATTCTGGCTAACATTACAGTATACGATGAGTATGATATTAGAGATGGCGAAACTCCAGAAATCATTGCAGAGAAAATCTATGGTAATGCAAGATATCATTGGATTATTATGCTTGTAAATGAGCGCTATGATTACCTAAATGACTTTCCATTGTCTACATATAATTTAGAACAACACATCACCCAAAAATATGGTGTTGGTAATGAATATGACACCCATCATTATGTAGATCTAAAGGGATTTATTGTTGATGAGGATAATGCAGAAGCCACTTCTGTTTCCAATTATCAATATGAAGATGACTTGAATGAAACTAAACGAAGAATTAAAATTGTATCTCCATCATTGATTAATACTATATTAAAGAACTTTAATTCTCTATGAGTGATAGCGATAAGATAAGATTTGCTGGTGATATAAGCATTGAGAATGTAAGCATTGTTACGTCCAAAGGAATGACACAAAATATAACTAATCAATTGTTATCAATTGAATTGTTTGAAGATCTATTCTCTCCATTTATGACTGGATTGATTACAGTTAAGGATTCATTTGACTTTGTAAACTTGATGCCATTCATTGGTGAAGAGTTTATCAATATGAAGATCTATACTCCTTCATTAGAAGAAAAAGATTACATTAATCAACAGTTTTATATCTATAAAATCTCAGACAGATTAATAACAGGTGACAGAACTGTAGTTTATCAATTGCATATTATTGCCCGGGAAGCGGTAATTGATGTAAACAAGAATGTAAGTAAAAACTATTCAGGAATAATTTCAGATATTGTAAAAGAGATTTGTACAAATAAAGAAGATGGACTTGAAAGTACAAAACCTATTAATGTAGAACCTACGGCCAACAAAACTAAATTTATATCTAACTTTTGGTCACCAATTAAAAGTATTAATTATGCAGTGGGTAATGCTACAACTTCTGCAGGTGCTAGCAACTATCTATTCTTTGAAAATAGAAATGGATTGAATTTTGTATCATTAGATTCTTTATATAATCAAGAACCTAAAATGGAATTTGTTTATGATAATTATGCTAGAGATGTTTTATCTGATGGCAGATCTATAATTAATTTAAATGAAGACTACAAAAGAATTACTGAATTAGAAATACCATTGGTGTATGATTACATTGATAGAATCCGCTCAGGGATGTTTGCATCTAAGATTATTACTCATGATCCAGTAACAAAGAAATATTATTCTAAAAACTTCAATATGCTTGATGACTTTTTAAATAATTCTCATTTGAATGAGTTTTCCGCAGCAACAACTAGCAATATTAATTCACCCAATTCTTTGATTATTAATTACCCCAAAAATTATGGAGTATTTAATCAATACACCGACGTGTCTAATGCTAAGACTATTCAAAAGCGCATCTCACAATTGATGCAAGCCCAAACTACCAAACTAAATATTACGGTTTTAGGTAGAACTGATTATACAGTTGGAATGAAAGTAAAAGTTAAACTAAATAAAATACAACCTATTGGCAAAGGGGAATTAGAAGAAGATATTTTGGATACTGTGTTATCTGGTTTCTATATTATATCTGCTATAAATCATTCTATCAATAGAGATAAACATGAGTGTGCGATGGAATTAATTAAAGATTCATATATTATGAATTTGAATGAGGGTCAATAATGCAATTATATCAAGCGGTTTGTGAAAATAGACAGGACCCGTTAAAACTGGGTAGATGCCAAGTTCGTGTAATGGGTTTACATACTCATGATAAGTCAAAATTAAAAACTGAAGATTTGCCTTGGGCTTATCCAATGCAACCTATTACTTCTGCCGCTATATCTGGAATTGGCCATGCACCAGTTGGTATTGTTGAAGGCACCTGGGTTATTGTCATGTTTAGAGACGATGACGAGCAATACCCAGTTATTCTTGGTACTGTTGGTGGTATACCTCAAAAATTTGGTGCAGTTGATGAGGATCCAAGTGGTATCTTATTAAAAGATTCATCTGGAAATTTAACTACTACTGAACCAACTGATGTTGTTACCTCTGATACCGGTGAGCAAGTTCAAACTACTACACCAATTAGCACGACTCCTTCTGCAGTAACAACCACTGATATTCCTACTACCCCACCACCTGGTACCTTAAATGCCGCTTTAGCTTCTGTTGGAATTAAAGCTCTTCTTGCTGCATGTGACAAATATGGTTTAACTACAAGAGAACAAAAATGTTCAGTTCTTGCAATTGCCGGGGGCGAGTCAGGTTGGATCCCACAGAAAGAAGGATATAGTTATTCAGCGGAAGCATTGCAATCTACTTTTGCTTCTACCTTTAAAGGTAAACCAGATTTAGCAGCACAGTATGCAAGATGGAAAGGATCTAGAGAAGAATTCTTTAACTTTGTATATGCGCCAGAAAATAATGGTAAGCAATTAGGTAATACACAAACTGGCGATGGCGGCAAGTATTATGGTAGAGGATTTATTCAGATTACTGGTAGAAGTAATTATACCACTTATGGTTCAAAAGCTGGAATAGATCTATTAAGCAATCCTGAGGCGTTAAACACAGATCTTAGTGCTTCTGCTGCTGTTGCATGCGTATATATTTTAGACAGATTAAGACCAAAGAATACCTCTCCTACAGCTAACCCTGATTATTTCTATGCTGTTAAAAAAGGAATTGGAAATGATACTGGTAATGGTGCACAAAAGCGTTTAGCATATTACGAATACTTTTATGGTAGCAAAGTTCCATCTTCACTCACTGAAGAAAAATCGGCGTCACCTACTACAAGTACTCCATCAGAAGCACAAACATATAATTCAGGTGCACCTTCTTCTAGTAGTGCAGGACCTGTAGGATTTAGAGATCCAAATAACAAGTATCCATTACAGAATTTTATAAATGAACCAGACACTAACAGATTAGCCCGAGGAATCAGTAAAGGCACAGTAGTTCCCATTAAGGAATCAAATAGAGTCTCAGGTATTCCAAAGGCTTTAGATCAAGGTACATTTGATGAACCATCATCATCATTCTCTGCTAAGTACCCATTCAATCATGTGTATGAAACAGAGTCAGGCCATGTACAAGAATTCGATGATACTCCAGGTCATGAAAGAATTCATACTTACCATCGAAAAGGTACATTTACTGAAGTAGATCCAAATGGCACAGAAGTGCATCATATTGTAGGTGATTCTTATACTATTATTGATAGAAACGGTTGTATTTTCATTACCGGCGAGGCAAATCTAACAGTTAATGGTAACATTAATATATTATGCCAATCATCAGCAAACCTTGAAGTTACTGGTGATTTAACTGCTAAAGTTGGTGGAGATTACACTCTTGGTGTTGCCGGGAATTATACTGTAGCAGTTGGTGGCACGTACCAAGTTCAATCTGTAGGAAATATGACTCATCAAACTAATGCATCAAAACATGATGTATCTATTGGTACAATGAATCAATATTCTTATGGTTCAATGAATATCAAGTCCAGTGGGAATTTAAACATGGATGCATCAGTTATTCATGAAAATAGTGGTACATCAATTGCAGCCACTTCCATTAATCTTACTCCTCCCGCTAAAGGTGTACCATTAAATCAAGTATTAGAATTCTTAGTAGCACCAGTTGCGGCAGGCGAAGAAGTATTTACGTTTGAATCTGATGAGGAATGGAATACACCTGCAGGAATTGCAGCAAAAGCAGAATTAGATAAAAAATATGGGGAGCAAACCTCAGCAAATAACCCAGCGCAAGACGAGGCTGCTCCTGTTGGCGGTACTAATGTTGCTACTGTTGCTAGTTGTAGTATTATTTCGGCAACACAAACATTCACCAATGACTTTAGATTATCACCTAACTTTACACTTGGCATGTTGATTGATGGTGGAGTTAATGGTCATAATAAACTTAAAGATCAGAATGGTTTAACTAAACAACAGATCGTATGTAATCTATCTCAACTATGCATTAATATGCTAGAACCTTCACTTGTATTATTACCAGGCGGTGCTGCTGGATATGGTAAACAATGGAAGATTAATTCTGGATATAGAAGTTCAAGCAATTCTACTTCTACATCAGATCACCCATACGGTAGAGCAGTTGATATTACAATATTGCCATATGATTCATCTAAGAAACAACGTAACTTTGATATGATTCAGAAACTAGAACAAGTTCTACCTTATGACCAAATGATTATAGAATACAGATCTGATGGTTCTAATTGGATTCATATGAGTTTTAGAGGAATCAATAAGGGAGATACTACTGGTCCTGGCGCAACCAATAGAAAAATGGCTTTCACTATGTTGAATGATAAAACATATAAGAGAGATTCTTCTGGAAATCCATCCGGTTTTGTATTAATATAAGGCAATTATGGCAATAACATTCTCACCTTCTAATTTAGAATTAATGGAATTCACTGGTACTGCTGGTACTACGGTTACTATGACCTATGATGCAGGAGCTCCTGGTGCAACGGGTAGTCCAACCCCTTCTCCAGCAATCTCATCAGTGACTGTTACATCTGGAAATGCCCCATCAGATTTAGTGATTACATATACCGATAGTTCTTTTACTTTTTCTAGTGCATTTAATAATATGTTTTCTAAGACAATTAAGTATTTAATACAAGATGCTGATGCCACTAAACATTACTATGCCGTTAATTCATTCTCTAGTCTTCCTTCTACTTTTACTGGTGTATATCAATATGTACCACCTCCAACAATTACTATGGATATAGACTTTGAAGTTGTTGTTACTGGTTTATTAGGTGCAGATGAAACTGAAACATGGACATTAGTATTAAGATATGATTCCGCTTCAGCAAACGCAGCGTTGACTGCTGCAATTGCAGATGGAGAAATTTCTAAAAACGCAGTAATAAACTATCCTGAATTGAGTCTATAATGGCAGCTTCCTGTAGATTGGGAGATAGTAGTGCTGGTCATTGTTATGAACCACGGCCAAATGACCAAGGTTCTCCTAATGTATTCATAAATGGTAAAGCATCACATAGAGTTGGAGATCATTGGCCAACCCATTCATGTGGTCCTTCATCGCATGATAGTATAACTGCAAAAGGTTCTCCTAATGTATTTGTAAATGGTAAAGCAAAGGCCCGGGTTGGTGATGCATTAGATTGTGGCGATATAATTGCTCAAGGTTCTCCTAATGTTATTACTAATTAGAGTATAAATAATAATATGGCAAGAAATACACGCACCTTCTCAGACATCGACCTTAACTTCACTGCTCATCCAGTGACTGGGGATGTTACACGTAAGTATGATGAGGAAGCGATTAAGCAAGCAGTTAAAAGTTTAGTAATGACTCAAAATTATGAGAGACCATTCCATTCAGAGATTGGTTCTCAAATTAGAGGATTGCTATTTGAACCAGCAACTCCTATGCTTACTGCATTACTTAAGAGAGCAATTACAGATACCATTATTAATTTTGAACCTCGCGTTAGATTAATAGATGTATTAGTTAGACTCTCACAGGATACAAACGAAGTATACGTATCAGTAGAATTTTCTATTGTTAACACGGTACGCCCAATACTTATCAATATGACTCTTACGAGAACACGCTAATGGCTATTAATAAAAGAATACCAACCACCGATTTAGATTTTGATGAAATCAAATCAAATCTAAAAACCTTCTTGCAAGGTCAATCTGAATTTGCAGACTATGATTTTGATGGTTCAGCATTATCAGTAATATTAGATGTGTTGGCTTATAACACTCATTACAATGCATTATATAAAAATCTAGCAGTAAACGAATCGTTCCTTGACTCAGCAAGTAAGAGATCAAGTGTAGTTTCTCGGGCAAAAGAAATTGGTTATATTCCAAGATCAGCAAAAAGTGCTGAGGCCGTTATTGATGTAGTTGTTTCAAATACAACTACTACTCCTACTTCTTTAATTATTCCTGCGTACAGTCCATTTAATACTGCAGTTGATGGTGTTACATATACATTCTATACATTAGAAGATATTATTACAATTAAAGATTCACTTACACCAACATATACATTCTCTAATGTAACTATTAAAGAAGGTACACCACTAACATTTAAATATGTTGTGTCTGAAGGCCAAAAATATATTATCCCAAATAATAATGTAGATCTAGCTACCTTACAAGTTAGAGTACAAGATAATACAACTGGTGTTTATACTACATTTTATAACCAAGAAAATATCATTAACCTAACTGGTACTGATGCCGTATATTTCGTAAAAGAAATAGATGGCGAGTTCTATGAGTTACAATTTGGTAATAACATTATCGGTAAGGGATTAGTAAATGGTAATATTGTCAATCTTAGTTACATTGTTTGTAATAAAGATTTACCAAATGGTGCTAAAACATTTTCATATCAAGGGTCAACTCTTTTAGGTGGAATAGTTTCTACTGTAACTACAATTGCTGCATATAATGGATCTGATATTGAAGGGATTGAAAGTATCAGATTTAATGCACCTAGAACCTACTCAACACAAAACAGAGCAGTGACTGTTGATGATTATAAATCTATCATTTATGCAAACTACCCTACTGCAGAATCCATTAACGTATGGGGTGGTGAAGACAATGATCCACCTGTTTATGGTAAGGTATATATTTGTATCAAACCAGTAAATGCAGCAATACTAACTCAATCAGAAAAAGAGTATGTTAAGAGAGAAATTCTTAAAAAGAAAAACATAGTAAGTATTACACCAGAGTTGCTTGATGCATCTTATATTAATTTAGAGTTAAACGTTACTGCTTACTACAATCCGCGATTGACTGTACGTTCTGCTGAACAATTAAAAACTCTAGTGTATTCTACTATTACAAATTACAATGATACCTATCTAAATAAGTTTGATGGTATTTTTAGATATTCAAAATTATCAAGTTTAATTGATTCAACTGAAGATTCTATTGTTAGTAATATTATGACTATTAAATCTCATAGAGAGGTTGAAGTAAAATATAATTTGGCTACTGAGTATTTAGTCAATACTGCTAACCCGATTTACCACTCAGGTGTACCAGAAAATTCAGTTCTTTCTACTGGATTCTATATTCCCAATAATGAGAATATAATGTATCTTGAGGATCTTCCAACTCCTGACGCTAGGACTGGTGTATTTAGAATGTTTTACTATGTTGGTACAAATAAAACATATGTTAGAAACTTAGGAACTATTGATTATGATAAGGGTATTCTTTTCATACCGGAACTAACTATTGTGGGTTTAGAAAGTGCCGTATTTGAGTTTATTATTAAAGGTCAATCTAATGATGTAGTATCAATTAGAAACCAATTGGTATTAATACCAGAAGAAAATATTACTGTGAATATGATATTAGATAAAGTTGCGGCTGGTGATGCTGCTGGTAATACTAACTACATATTTACTTCAAGTAGAAATTAATGAGTGATGTAAAATTACAGACCGCAGTAACAAAGCAACTTCCTGAATTTATTCGGGAAGACTATGCTACGTTTACTGCTTTTATAAAAGCGTATTACGAATATTTAGAATCAGTAGATGCAAGAGATATTGAAGACCTTAGAAATATTGATAAGACTGTTTATGAATATCTAATCTATATTAATAATGAAATTGGTTTCTTGAATGCACCAGATTTAACTATTGTAAATATTGATCCTAGATTATTCTTAAGAAAAACTAAACAAGCCTTTATCGCTAAGGGTACAGAAGACTCATATAAGTTTCTATTTAGATTATTCTTCAATAAGGCAGTAGATGTTAGATATCCATGGGATGAGGTATTAAAACCATCAGATGGCAAATGGAGGCAAGATACTTCATTATTTGTCCAAGTTAACACTGGAGATGTGTTAACTATTGTAGGTGATAGAGTTACTATTATTGGAGTAAATACAAACCTTAAAGTTTATATAGATAGAGTGGTTCATATTAGAGATGGAATATATGAATTATTCATCGATAAGAGTTACTATGGCCAAATATTATTAGGTGATACCGTTAATTTTGAAGGATTCTCTGGTACAATTATTACTACTACGGTAAAATATAAGATTGAATTTGCTGGATCGGGTTATAATATTGGTGATATTATTACTACTGATATTACAATAGTAGGATCTACTACTCCAGTTAAACAAATATTAAAAGTTACAAAAGTAAATTCTGCTGGTGGTATACTTGCTGTTAATACTGTAAAATTTGGATGCGGCTATACCTCAGATTTTAATATTACTGCATTAAAAACTACAACACCAACCATTAATTCTAGAATAACAATAAGTCAAAATAGTGTTAATAAATATTCAGCCAAAGACACTTCTAAATTAGATGTATATAATGAAACTGGTATAATTATTAATAATAATGTATGGGAAGGCGATTATACTAATCCATTTTATGCCGGTACAGTATTAAATGGTTTCAATAATGAAACATCTAACTTAATTGATATGTCTACTGTTGCTATCATTAAGTGTATTATAGGCCCTGTAGCAAAATATCAAGGATATTATATTGGTGTTGATGGATTCTTGGATGATATAATTAAAATTCAAGATAGTAAATTCTATCAAAAATATTCATATGTTTTACTAGCTGATGAAAGATTAGTAGAACATATGAATATTTTTGATAGAATTTACCATCCAGCAGGACTAGCATTATTTTCTGAATATCAATTACAAAATACATATACGCCAGATATAGGAGCATCATTATCTTTAGATGAATATATATCTAAAGCAACGTTTACTACTAAATACAAAACACCTATAACAGAATATATTATTCCTAAAGGTTTAGGTGGAACAATTACGAAGAACCCATATGCTTTACAAGATTACTCTGATGTAACATATAACCCAACAACATATTCAACATTCACAGGATAGAAAAATGAATTTAAATTCAGATATAAAAATTACGGGTAAATTAACGATTAAGAAATTTAATTCTAATAATGAATTAGTTCAAGAAGTTGAAGTACCTAATCTTATTGTTACCGCCGGCAAAAATTATATTGCGAATAGGCTTACATCATCTAGTCCTGTTATTATGTCGCATATGGCAATTGGTAGTAATAGTACTGCACCCAATCTAACACAAACAACATTGCTTAGTGAATTAGGCAGAAGTGCTTTAACTTCTAGCACTCTTACTGGCGCTAATATTTTATATCTTGGAGTATTTGGGCCAGGAGTAGGCACAGGTTCTATTGTTGAAGCAGCCGTGTTTAATGGTTCTAGCACTGGTACCATGTTGTGCCGTACAACTTTTCCAGTTGTAGAGAAATCTATAACTGATTCCATTGCTATTTCATGGACAGTTTCAGTAGGATAATATATGACAATTAGCTACTCGCTATTTAAATCTAAGTTTAAAAAATCTATTGCAGAGTCTATCTACAATGAGGTTATATCTGGGGTTTCTTTATACCATCACTTTCTAGGTAAAGAAAATACATGGACAGATTTTCTAAGTCCATTTATTCCATCTAGTTCAACTGATGTACCCGGTCCACCTCAAGATAATTTTAGATATGACTTGCATGTTAGACGGGATATTCTAACAACAAAGAAGATTAAAGCGAGTGATGTAGCATATGTTGCACCTAGATACGATTGGACATCTAATGTAGTATTTGATATGTATGACGATAATATTGGTCCTATTTCGGAATCTGGTACCACTGCTCCAGCATATTCAGGCGCAATCCGACTAGAAGATGCTAGGTTTTACGTACTAACAGACGACCTGAATGTTTACAAATGTATCTCAAACAACTATAATTCAATCTCTACAGTTCAACCTACTGGTACTAGTACAGATGTTATTAATACTGCGGATGGCTACATCTGGAAGTTCATGTACACTATTCCATTATCATTAAAGAATAGATTCTTGTCATCTGATTATATTCCAGTAACTACTGCTCTAAAATCTCAATATTATTCAGGTGGAGAAATTACAAACATTGTAATTAATAATGGCGGTGCTAATTATTTGTATGAATTTACTGCAGCAGGCAATATTTCATCAAGTACATCTAGTCTTACTGTGTCTGGTACTGGCACATTCTTTACAGATCAAATTGGTCCAGATTATCTTATTAAAAAAATAGATGGTACTTTAATTGGTATAGTTGATACTGTAGTTTCTGATACACAAATAACATTAAAGACTAATGCATTAGTCAATACAACTAACGTTGGTTTTAAAACTCGCGCCCCTCAAATTGCTTACGCCGCATTATCTGGTGATGGATATTTAGAAAATAATCCATATATAGTTACTGGTATCTTTATTACTGAGGCTGGTGATGGATATACAAGTGCACCTAATATTACTTTTTCTGGTCCTACTGTTATAACCGGTGATGAAGAAACTGCAACAGGTACAGTTACAGTAGATGGTGGAGCAGTAGATACGACATTATTAGTAATAGCTGGATATGGTTATGCAGAAGCACCATTAATTACAGTAGATCCTCCAATTGCTGGAGCATTAGATTGGGTTCAAAATACAGCATTTGCATTAAATGATATTGTTGTTTATAATGGAATTTATTACACGGTAACTACTGGTGGTACTACAGCATTAATTGCTCCTACACATACTAGTGGTACACAAGCAAATGGTACTGCCCAATTTGCATATTCAGCTAAAATAGCAGTATTAGATCCAATAATGGTAAAAACTAATGCGCAAATAGAATTAATTATTACTGATGGTGAGATAACTGGGGTATCTATTATAGAAGGTGGTATTGGATACACATATGCAAATATTGAAATATTTGATACTAATCACCCAGAATTAACCAAATTAGATGGCACAAACCCAGATAATGCATTTTTATCAGTAAACTTAGATATTGGTAATATCAATACTTTACAGGCTAATGTAGAATTATTAGCTGTTGCTGGTACAATAGAATGTATTAAAGTAGTAGATGGTGGCACTGGATATTCAAATGCATCAGTTGAAATTATTGGTGATGGAACTGGAGCAACTGCTACAGCAAATATGAGTGCAGGTAAAATTATATCATACACAATGAATACTGTTGGTTCTGGTTATACTTGGACAAACGTAGTTATCACTGGTAATGGTACAGGTGCTACTGCTCGAGCAATTATGTCTCCTCTAAAAGGGCATGGTAAAGATGCGGTTGATGAGTTGAATGCTAATTCTATTATGTTCTATAGTACAATTGCTAGAGATACAAACCAAGGATTAATTATTACTAATGATTATCGTAAAGTAGGATTACTTAAAAATATCAAACAATTTGGTCTAACAAATCGCTTTAATGATGATGTAGGATCTGGTTGTGTATTGATTACTGGTATATTTGATAAAGCTAAATTATTATATGATATGCTATTAGTTAACTCAGTTGATCAATATAAAAATTATCGCATTGTAGAATTTACTGATACTCAAATACTTGTATCAGTGTTCAATAATTTCAGTATAAATATATCTGATATATTGCTTACGCCTGAAGGTGATCAGATAAATGTAACGGATGTGAGTGAAAGAACAATAGATCAATTTTCTGGTGAATTATTATTCTTGTCTGTTAGAGAACCTTTTGCCCCTTCAGACGAACAAATCATTACAGTAAGAACAGTTGTTACTATCTAATTAAGTGGAAGAAAACTAAAATGGCATTAAATTTTAACGCAGCACCATACTACGATAACTTCGATGAGACAAAAGAATTCTATAAAATTCTTTTTAGACCAGGTTATGCAGTACAAACGCGTGAATTAAATCAATTACAAAGTATCATTCAAAAACAAATTGAAGTTACTGGTAAATGGTTATTTAAAGATGGAGCCATGATACTTGGCGGTACTACAAGTATTGATACTAAAGCCCAATATGTTATTTTCCCATTAGGAACAAATGTTAGTCTAATGAATGGTTTAGTACTAACTGGTGCTGATTCAGGTGTAACTGCTCAAGTTATCCATACTGAAGCAGCAATAGATGCAGATCTTCCTACAATCTTTGTAAAGTATACAAATAGTGGTACTGATACTGAAACTAAAACTTTTGCAAATGGCGAAATCTTATTAGATGCTGATGATAATGAAGTAGGCACAACAAATGCAACTAGTGCTACTGGCACCGGTTCTATTGCATCCGTTGAATCTGGATTTTTCTTTATTAAGAACTCATTTGTATATGTGCCTTCTCAAACAATACCTCTTGACAAATATTCAAATACACCAACATATAAAGTTGGTTTAGATGCAATTGAATCATTTATATCTTCAGATGAAGATGAAAGTCTATTAGATAATGCACAAGGCTCATTTAACTATGCAGCTCCTGGTGCTGATCGCTATGCAATCAGTTTAAATCTAGTTAAGAAAAATCCTGATGACACATCAAATGAAGAAAACTTCATTCAATTAAAAATTGTAAGAGATGGTATCATCATTCGTTCTATCGAGAACACTGCCAATTCTATCTTAGAAAAAACTTTAGCAAGAAGAACATTTGACGAATCTGGTGACTACACAGTTAAACCATTCTTAATTGATGTTCGTGAATACCGCAATAACTTTCGTGGTAATTGGACATCACTAGGATTTTATTTAGCAGGCGACGTAGTAGTTAGTGGTGGCAATTTCTATCGTTGCCGCGAAGATGGCCAGGCCAATACTACACCGCCAACTGTTACCGTAGGTTCTCATCCTATATTTCAAACTGGTGTTATTTGGACATTTGAAAGTAACCCATTCTACAATCGTGGTATTACCGATGTAGCAGCAGGTGAATCCCTAGTAACACAACGTGCCAATGCAGATAAACTTGCAATTGGTCTAGAGCCAGGAAAAGCATACGTTGGTGGTTATGAGATTGATAAACAGGCAACTGAGTTTATTCCTCTTCAGAAATCTAGAGATTATTTACAACAATCAAATATTAAAATACCTGCAACAGTAGGCAATTATATTATCGTAAATAACTTAAACTCTTTACCTAATATAGATACATTCCCAATAGTTACATTGTACAATCAATTGACTGCATCTGTTGGTGTTTCTGCAGGTACTGCGGTTGGTACTGCAAGAATTAGATTGGTTGAATTTAATAATGATACCATTCCAGGTACATCTGCAACTAAATACAAAGTATCGTTATTTAATATTACAATGAATACTGGATATAACTTTAACCGCGATGTTAAACAATTATTCATATCTGGTGGATCTGCTGCTACTAGTTTTTCTGCAGATGTATTTTCAGTTCTTACAAATCTAACTGGTTCAATTTCTGTATCAACTACAGCAGTTACTGGTACTGGAACATTATTTGAAACAGAATTAAAAGTTGGCGATTACATTAGTGTCACCATTGGTGGTATTGAATATAGACAAAGAGTAACTGTAATTACATCAAATACATCTTTGACATTGGGTACAACCTTTGGTGCAACTGTAACTGGAGAAAAATTCTATAGGGTTCAAACTAATTTAATACAACCTGAATTTGAGTCTCTATTATTTCCTGCTACTAAGGCATATGTTAAAACGGTAAGAGATGCCGAGGGCGATAACAATACATCTTATACTGTTACTAAACGTTTTCCTAAACAAAGTACAGTTCTTGGATCTGTTGGTACTATCACTATTACTGTGTCCGGTACAGATACCTTTGCATCTTCAGATGATGCCGATAACTATTTAGTATTAGATACTACAACAGGTGCAATTGTTGTACCTACTTCTATTGTTGGCGGTACTACTCAAACTGTAAATATTACTGTAGCATCATCTTCAATTACAAACTATATTGTATTTGCTGCTGTTAATCGCACCGGTGCTTCTACTGAAAAAACTAAAACACTAGCAACTACTAATATTACTATTAATACAAAATCCTCAGCTACAGCACCTATCATTAAATTAGGCAAAGCAGATGGTTTAAGATTGTTACAAGTATTAATGGATACTGGTACATGGATATCACCATCTGGTACAGTCACTACAGATATTACAAGTAGATATTACTTTGATAATGGTCAAAAATTATCCCATTATGATTTATGTAGTATAGTTCTTGCTCCGGGTGAGACTCCTCCTACTGCTCCTATTACAGTACACTTTGAGTACTTTACACATTCTGGATCTGGTGATCACTTTACAGTTGATAGTTATACTTCTAGTATTTCTTATGACGAGATTCCATTTTTCCAAGATATTCCATTAGCTTGGGTTTATGACTTTAGACCAAGAATTAATGACGCTGGAACAACTTTTGATTCTGTTGTATTAATGCCTAAACGTGGCATTGATATTGAATCTGATTTTCAACATTATCTTGCACGTAGAGATAAAGTGGTATTGAACCAAGTTGGTTCATTCTTTATTGCTAGTGGTACTCCAGCAGTTATTCCTGCTGAAGCAACAAGTACATCAGTTGGAATGGTTCTATACAAATTAAATCTATCACCATATAACTATACAACAAGTTCAGTTGAAATTGAATCAGTTGACAATAAACGTTATACTATGCGTGATATTGGTAAACTAGAAAAACGTATTGATAATATTGAATACTATACTGCTCTATCATTATTAGAACAAGATGCACAATCATTAGAAATTCAAGATGAAAGTGGTCTAAATAGATTCAAAAATGGATTTATTGTAGATAATTTTACTGGTACTAATATTGGTGATAGCAATTCACCGGATTATCAATGCGCAATCGATATGGAAAATGGACATATGCGTCCTAAATTCTATATGGATAATGTAAATCTAATTGAACAAAATACAGATAATACTCAAAGGGCTTCTGATGGGTACCAGGTTACTGGAGATCTAGTTACATTACCATATTCTGAAGTTGAGTTAGTTAAACAATTAGATGCTTCTAGAACAGAAAACATTAACCCATTTGCAATCTTTACCTTTATTGGTCAGGCACAGTTAACTCCTGCATCTGATGAGTGGTTTGAAACTAATAGATTGCCTGATATTCATATAAATTCTGAAGGAAACTTTAATTCAGTATATAATGCATTAGAAGCAACTGGGGCTCTTTCTGGAATATGGAATGCATGGCAAACACAATGGACAGGTCGCCCTCAAACGGCTAGTCGAACTTTTACTAACAAAGAAACTTCTAGAGAAAATTTAAATAGCCGCTTTGGCAACGTAGATGGTAGGGGTGGTGATTCTTTACGTACTGTTGTACAAGAAACCTCTACAACACAAATTGGATTATCTAGAACTGGAGTTAGATCAATAATTACTCCAAAAATTGATACTACAACTACTGGTGATGTAGTTCTATCTAGAGCAGTTATTCCATATATTAGAGCAAGAGGTCTATTATTTGTTGTAAAAGGATTAAAACCTAATACAACATTTACTCCATTCTTTGATTCAGTAAACGTTGGATCATTTATTGTACCAGGTTCTCAAATAGTTGTGAGTAGGAATACAGTATTTGATTCTACTGCCATGGCGGGTGGCGATTCAAATGAGGCAGGCCGTTTAATTTCTAACATTGCAAGTTCATCATTAGATCGTGGAGATTTAGTGTATGTCAGCAAGCGTGGGATAACAGATTATAGTAAAGGAGCTTCTCCGGCAACTGCTGTATTGACAATGGTAACCAATCCGCTAAACGGCACAACAACAACACTACATATTGTAAACGTTAAAGGCACATTCCAAGCTGGAGATATTGTTAAAGGATCTATTAGCGAGGCAACTGCAACAATTCAAACCTCCGGTATTACTATTAAAACTTCTGGTCAACCATTAGTATCTAACTCTGCTGGTGAAGTGTCAGGTATATTTAATATTCCTAATACTAACGCAAATAGATTTAGAACAGGTACTCGTGAATTTAAACTATCAGATGACTCATTAGATAGCATCATTAATAGAACTTCATTCGCTAGAAAACAATATGTTGCTGAAGGAGTATTGACTACTACTCAAGCTACTATTACTTCAACTAGAAATGCTGATGTAAGAACTGAGGCAATAAATCAAAATCAAACTGTGGTTCAAACTTCTGAGCGTGTTGTTTCAGATACGGGTTGGTACGATCCATTAGCACAAACGTTCCTTGTGGATTCTGTTGGTGGAGCATTTGTTACATCAGTAGATATTTTCTTTGCATCTAAAGATGAGAATATTCCTGTTAGAATTCAAATACGCGAAGTAGTAAATGGATACCCAGGTAAAAATATTTTACCATTCTCTGAAACGGTACTTAATCCGAATCAAGTAAATATATCAACTACTACAGTAGTTACTGGCCAAGGTGAAGTATTACCTGCTCCTATTGCTACTAACTTTAAATTCCCATCTCCGGTGTATCTAAATGATAAAACGGAATATTGTGTAGTGTTGGTTTCTGATTCTAATAAGTATAGAGTTTGGATATCACAGTTAGGTGATATATCAGTAATGTCTACCATTGCAGATAAAATTATATCAGAACAACCTTACATGGGTGTATTATTTAAATCACAAAACGGTTCAACTTGGACGGAAGATCAGAATCAAGATCTTATGTTCCAAATTAATAAAGCACAATTTACACCCAACACACCTGGCGAAGTTAATTTTATTAATGGAAAAATACCTGGATTAGAATTACCAAACAATCCATTCTATATGGTTGCAGGAACAGATTTGGTTAGAGTAAGTCATCCTAATCATGGTATGTTTACCGGTGCTGTGGTTGTCTTAGATACGGGTTTAACTTCTGGTGAAATTGCAGGCGTAGCATATACTGCACTTGAAGGCCAATTCACTATAGTTAGTGCAGATATTGATTCATATGTAATTGACATTGGTACTAATGCGTCATTTACTGGAAATTTTGGTGGTGCCTTGGTATATGCAACAAAAAATATCCAATACAATACTGTACAGCCTATTGTAGGCCAATACTTATTCCCAAATACAGATCTTACACATTATATTAGAACTACTAGTGGAAAATCTGTTGATGGTACTGAGACACCATATCTAATTGCATCTGAATTTAGTGCGGTAGCTATTAATCAAAATAATTCATTAGTAGACTTACAAATGATTACTACTCCAGAAGTAGAATCAGCTAGTATGACTGGTAATAAATCAGTTATATTACGTTCTAGATTAATTACTCAAAACGAAAACGTTTCTCCGGCAATTGATACGTCTAGACTATCTTTGATTACCGTACAAGATAGAATTAATAGTCCATTAGAATCTACCACAAATAATGTTTCATTAGATACTAGAAACGTTCTTAGTGCTAATACAACTATTGCAGTAACTGAAACTAATAAATTTAGTACTTCAGATACCGCCGCCAAGGCAGCACTGTTAACTGTAATGGTTGGTAAGTACATTACTACTTCTGGGTTTGTTGCATCAGCCAATAATGGTAAATTCTTAGTAACTGAGGTTGCACCTGATGGTTCATACGTAAAAGTTAGAGGTACTTTAACTAATGTTTCTGCATCACCAGCAATTACAATCAATTCATTAGAAAGATTTGTTGATGAGATTGCTCCATTAGGCGGTTCAGCACTAACTAAATACATTACTAAAAAAATCAATTTAGAAAATTCTTCTACATTCTTAAAAGTAAGATTTGGTGCTGATGTAGAACAAGCAGCAAACATTAATCTATATTACAAAATAGAATTGAAAACTTCATCAATAGATTTTAATACATTACCATATACTCTAGCTACACCATCTAGGGCACCCGTAATATCTGATGATGGAGCTTTCTATGATGTTGAATACGATATAAGCGATTTGCCTGAATTTACGGCAGTTCAAATTAAATTAGTATCTACTTCAACTAGAGGAGCTGATATTGTTAGAGTAAGGGATTTAGTAATTGTAGGATGCGCATAATATGTTAAAGGTTCAAGGACATTCAGATCTTTATAGAGATGAAAATACTGGAGCAATCATTAATAAGAGTTCTGAGTATGATAAATATATTCAGAAGCGCAATTTAAGAAAATCTCAAATGCAAGAAATTGATGACTTAAAGTCAGACATTTCAGAAATGAAACTTATGATGAATGCAATATTGGAAAAATTAAATGCAAAATAACATTAGACTGGAATTCAGATGCCCGCAACATTAATCTATAGAGTAAAGACCATAACCGGTGCAAGTGGCGCAACCGGTGCAACTGGTGCTCCAACTAAGGGTGCTCCTCTAACTAATTTAGAAATTGATAATAATTTCTTTAATTTAACTACTGAAGTAGATACTAAATTAGGTGCAACTGGTTATAATGCTGCTGATGTTCTTACAAAAATTAAAACAGTAGATGGTGCAGGATCTGGTTTAGACGCAGATTTATTAGATGGTATTGGGCCATCCACCGGTTGGACAGGTGCATCTGGTGCTACTGGTTTTACTCCATCAAATATTGTTGCTAGAGATGCTCTTGGTAACTTTACTGCTGGGACAATTACAGCAAACTTAGTTGGTACTGTAACTGGATCTGTTTCTGGTAATGCTGGTACTGTAACTAATGGTGTTGTAACTTCAGGTTCATATTCTAATCCTACATGGATTACTGCTCTTGCTGGGTCTAAAGTAACTTCAATTCCTAACACGTCATTAACTAATAGTACAATTACTATTAATGGTAATGGTGTTGCATTAGGCGGTTCAGTTAGTATACTAGGAACTGCTGGTACATGGACTGCACTACAAACATTTAGAGATACTACATTTCAATTAATTGATGATGCCGATAATTCAAAAAAATTAAGTTTTCAAGTATCTAATATTGGTACTGGGTTAACGAGAACTCTTACTGCACCTAATGAAGATGGTATTATTTCTACTCAAGCATATACAGATGCGTTACCTACTCGTGCTAACACCTATACTGCACTACAAACATTTAGAGATACTACACTTAGTATAGTAGATGAGGGTGATGCAACTAAAAAGTTAGCTTTTCAATTAAGTGGTATAACAACTGGTAATACTAGAACTTTGACTGTGCCGGATGCATCTGGTACTATTGCATTACTTGCTTCTCCTGCATTGACCGGTACTCCTACCGCTCCTACTGCTACCGCAGGAACTAATACAACACAATTAGCAACTACTGAATTTACAAAAACTGCTATTGATAATGCCTTACCAACCGTGTATGTTGATGGCATGATAGTTCAAACAGTAAATAATAGAGTAGATACTAAACAAACAGTAGCTTTTACTACTGCCGGTACTCTTGGTTCATTTATTACGTCATTAGATACAATAATTACACCAAAATACTCTACTAGTAAAATATTAGTTCAAATGAATTTAACATATGAAGTTCATTGGGATAGTGTGTTTATTTTATATAGAAATGGTGTACAAGTTGGTAGAAATACTCTACCTACCCTGGGTGCTACTGGCGCCGCAAATCAAGTCCCTGCTGGTAGTGGCATTGGTTATTTTTCAGGCACATGGTTACCAGGGCATGATGGAGATAATAATTCAACACCATGGACAAAGCACTTTATGTTTTTAGATTCCCCTGGTACTACTGCAGCTACTACGTATAGACTAATGATTCAATCTGCTGGTGTAGGCGCCACCACGTTTTATTTAAATAGATCAGTTGCTTCGGCTGGTACTAATATTTATGAAACGGCAGGTAGTACAGTTCTTTTACAGGAAATTAAATAATGACATATAAATATACAAAACGCTTTGACATCACTCATGCTCTTCAATCATTAAAACCAGGTTCAGCATGGTCTATTATTGGCGATAATTATGAAGATTTAATTTGGAATGGTGAGGCAAATGAAAAGCCATCTGAAGAAGAACTTAATGATGAGATTGCCAGATTGCAGGCAGAATATGATGAAGATGAATACAAAAGATTAAGATCAAAAGCGTATCCTCCTATAGAAGAACAATTAGATTTGATATATCATGAAGGAATTGATTCTTGGCAAGCTTTGATTAAATCTATAAAAGACGCACATCCAAAAGAATAATTAGGAACATCAAATGGCAGTTATAACACTAAGAGACACCGTAGGACGTCCACTAACTATTGAGGAAGTGGATGATAACTTTAACAACATTAACATTGAGTTAGGTGGTAAATTAGCGTCAACAAGTTATACTGCTGCGGATATTCTTACTAAAATAAAAACAGTTGATGGTTCAGGTACTGGACTAGATGCTGACCTTTTAGATGGGTTAAACTCGTCAACTACTAATACTATAAACACAATTGTTGCTAGGAATTCAACTGGCGGCTTTTCAGCAGGAGCAATTACTGCAACGGGATTTAGTGGACCATTAACTGGCGATGTAACAGGTGCTCTTACAGGAAATGTTACAGGGAATGTTACTGGTAATGTTATTGGCGATGTAACAGGCAATGTTACTGGCTTCTTAACTGGTAGCATTTCAGGTAATGCTGGTACTGTAACTAATGGTGTTGTAACTTCAGGATCATATGCTAATCCTACGTGGATTACGTCTCTATCTGCTGCAAAATTAACAACTGGTACTATTCCTTCTGCTACACTTGGTAACTCATCTGTTTTTATTGGTACTACAGCTGTTGCTTTAAATAGAACCACTGGTGCATTAAGTTTAACTGGAGTAAGTATTGATGGTAATGCTGCTACTGCAACTAAACTTGCTGCAACAAAAACAATTGCTGGTGTAGCATTTGATGGTTCTGCTAATATAGCAATTCCTGCTTCAAATCTTTCTGATGTTACAATATCATCACCAGCCCATAATCAATTATTGGTATATATTGTTGGTGCATCAGGTGCAACAGGATCAGGTACTGCACCTGGTAAATGGACTAATACTTCTGGTATTACTGGACCAATTGGTGCAACCGGTGCTCAAGGAGTTCAAGGTGCCTCAGGATCTACTGGATTAACCGGTGCTACCGGAATCCAAGGTGTTCAAGGCGCTTCAGGTTCAACTGGTTTAACAGGAGCAACAGGTGTATTTGGAGCATCTGGTATTAGAGGTGCTTCTGGAGTACAAGGTGCATCAGGTTCAACTGGTGCTACTGGTTTCCAAGGTGCTTCTGGAGTTCAAGGCGCTTCAGGTTCTACTGGTGCTACGGGTTTCCAAGGCGCTAGTGGTTCAACAGGTTTAACCGGTTCTACTGGTGCTACGGGTTTCCAAGGTGCTTCAGGTTCAACAGGTTTAACCGGTTCTACTGGTGCTACAGGTTTCCAAGGTGCTTCAGGCTCTACGGGGTTAACTGGAGCCACTGGTATTAATGGTGCATCTGGTTCTACTGGTCTTACTGGTGCTACTGGGGTTCAAGGCGCTTCCGGTTCTACCGGACTCACGGGCGCTACTGGTTTAACTGGTGCTACTGGCGCACAAGGAGTTCAAGGCGCTTCCGGTTCTACTGGTCTTACTGGTGCTACTGGTGTATTTGGCGCATCTGGAATTAGAGGTGCTTCTGGTGTTCAAGGTGCTTCAGGAGCAACTGGTACTGCGGGAATAAATGGAGCAACTGGTACTGCGGGAATAAATGGAGCAACTGGTGTAGGTACTCAAGGAGTTCAAGGCGCTTCTGGCGCTACTGGTACTCAAGGTGCATCTGGTATTGGAATTAGCACAACAAATTATTCTGATGCCACATTTAGTATATTTGATAACGTAGACAATACTAAAATATTAGCATTCCAATCTTCTAATATTGCGCCAAATACAACTAGAACATTAACTGCCCCTGATGAGTCAGGCACAATTGCAACTAGATCTTATGCAGATACAGCAATAACTACTGCAACTACCAATATGGTTGTAACATCTGGTTCTTATGCTAATCCTGCATGGATTACTTCTCTTGCTGGTTCTAAAGTAACAAGTATACCTAACTCATCATTAACTAATAGTTCTATCACAATTAATGGTGTTGCAATTTCATTAGGTGGATCAGTAACTACTCCAACTTTAGCTGGTGATAATACTTGGTCAGGTTTACAAGCATTCTATGATAATAAATTAGAGTTTGTTGATAATTCTGATCCTACTAAAAAATTAAACTTACAAATCTCTAACATTGGTACTGGTCTTACTAGAACTCTTACAGCTCCTAATGAAGATGGTGTTATTGCTACTAGAGGTTGGACTGGTGCTACTGGTTTCTTTACTTCATTAGCAGATATTAATGTAACAACTCCAACTCATAATCAATTATTGGTATATGTTGTTGGTGCATCTGGTGCTACAGGATCAGGTACTGCGTTTGGTAGATGGACTAATACTTCTGGTATTACTGGACCAACGGGTGCAACTGGTATTGGTGGTGCTTCAGGATTTGTAGGTAGCAATGGTGCTTCAGGTATTCAAGGTGCATCAGGTTTAACAGGTGCTACTGGTGTTGGTGGTGCTACTGGTGTTGGTACCAATGGTACAAATGGTACAAATGGTGCCACTGGAGTCCAAGGTGCTACTGGTGTTGGTACAAATGGTGCCACTGGAGTCCAAGGTGCTACTGGTATTCAAGGTGCTTCTGGTGTTGGTACAAATGGTGCCACTGGCGTAGCAGGTGCTTCAGGAGTAGGTGGAACATCTACAATAACTGCTACCACAACAGATGCATCGTTTTACCCAATGTTATCTGATGTTTCTTCTGGTACTCCTGCTGGAACTTATGCAACTGGAGCAGCATTATACTTTAATCCATCTACCGGTACTCTTAATTCTACAAATTATAATTCATTGTCTGATATGAATTATAAAGATAATATTAGTACTATTGTTAGTGCAACCAATGTAATTAATTCACTTAATGGTGTTTCTTTTACTTGGAAAAACAATGGGTTTAAGTCATATGGTATAATTGCTCAAGAACTTGAAAAGATATTACCTGAATTAGTAGAAGGTGAAGAGCCTAAAACAGTTAACTATTCTGGTATAATTCCATTTTTAATTAATGCGGTTAAAGAATTAGATACTAGATTGAAGGCAATTGAAGCCGAATCTAGTATAAATAAATAAAAGCCGAGTTCTTAGAACGATGATGGCCAATCCCACCCGATTGACATTAATCCGCCTATAATAAAGGAATAAGATGTCAATTAAAGTCATTGGTACAACCGTAATAGATGATAGTCGCAATTTAACTAATGTGGCTAGCATTACCTATCCAGATGCAACAGTCCAAACCACTGCTGGAGCTGTTGGAGTATCTCCAGTAGTTACCCTACGTTCAGGTGGATCACTCGTACAAACAATAAATAACCCAAATGCTTATTCCACATCTGCTAGTGATCAATTTGGTTATTCTGTTGCTATATCCGGTAACTATGCCATTGTTGGTGCTTATAATGAAGATGATGTTGGTGGTGCTACTTCTGGTAAGGCCTACATTTTTAATGTAACTACTGGTGTATTACTATTTACATTAAACAACCCTAATGCATATGGAACATCTGCTGGTGATTTTTTTGGTTCTGTTGTTGCTATAGATGGTAACTATGCTATAGTTGGTGCTTCGGGTGAAGATGATACCGGTGGTACCGCCGGTCTTAGTTCTGGCAAAGCCTACATCTTTAATGTCACTACTGGTGCTTTACTACACACACTAAATAACCCTAATGCTTTTTCTACATTTCAGAACGATTTTTTTGGTTCTGCTGTTGCCATATCTGGTAACTACGCTATTGTTGGCGCATCTAGTGAAGATGATGCTGGCGGTGCTGATTCAGGTAAAGCTTATATCTTTAATGTAACTACTGGCGCTTTACTGTTTACATTAGATAACCCTAATGCTTATTCAACTTCTGTTAATGATGCGTTTGGTCAGTCTGTTGGTATATCTGGCAACTATGCTATAGTTAGTGCAGTCTTTGAAAGTGATGCAGGTGGTGGTAGTTCTGGTAAGGCTTACATTTATGATGTAACTACTGGCGCTTTACTGTTTACGTTAAATGACCCAAATGCTTATTCAACGTCTTTTGGTGATCAATTTGGTTATTCGGTTGCCGTATCCGGTAACTACGCTATTGTTGGCGCATCTAGTGAAGATGATGCTGGTGGTTCTGGTTCTGGTAAAGCTTATATCTATGATGTCACTACTGGTTCTTTACTGTTTACATTAGATAACCCTAATGCTTATTCAACCTCTGCTAGTGATGAGTTTGGCCGGAGTGTTGCAATAGACGGCAACTATGCTATAGTTGGTGCTAATGCTGAAGATGATGCTGGTGGTACTACTTCTGGTAAAGCCTACATCTTTAATGTTACTACCGGTGCTTTACTATACACTTTAAATAACCCTACTGCTTATTCTACATCTGCTAGTGATAATTTTGGTTATTCTGTTGCTATAGATGGTAACTATGCCATAGTTGGTGCTTATTTTGAAGCCGATTTGGGTGGTGCTACTTCTGGTAAAGCATACATATTTGCAATAAGAGATATATTTGGTCTAGATAATATTAATCAAATCACATTGGCCAATGGATTAACTCTTGGATCAGATAGTAAATTGCTATCAACTTCAATTGCTGGTGGTCAACTTACCAATACATTAAACAACCCTAATGCTTATTCCACATCTGCTAATGATTTCTTTGGTAATTCAGTTGCTATATCCGGCAACTATGCTATAGTTGGTGCTTGGGGTGAAGCTGATACTGGTGGTAATCAGTCTGGTAAGGCATACATCTATAATGCCACTACGGGTGCTTTATTGTTTACATTAAATAACCCCAATGCTTATTCCACATCTGCTGTTGATGCGTTTGGATATTCTGTTGCGATATCAGGTAACTACGCCATAGTTGGTGCTTATGTTGAAGATGATGCTAGTGGTAGTCAGTCTGGTAAGGCATATATCTTTAATGTTACTAATGGTCAATTACTATTTACTTTAAATAACCCGAATGCTTATATTAGCCTTTCTACTAGTGATTCCTTTGGTTGGTCTGTTGCAATATCCGGTAACTACGCCATAGTTGGTGCTTATGCAGAATCTGATACAGGTGGTGTTTCTTCTGGTAAGGCGTATATCTATAACGTTACGACTGGTGCTTTATTGTTTACATTAAATAACCCTAATGTTTACTCTACATCTGCTAATGATAATTTTGGTCAGTTGGTTGCTATATCTGGTAACTATGCCATTGTTGGTGCTAATCAGGAAGATGCTGCTACTGGTGCTGAGGCGGGTAAAGCTTACATCTACAATGTAACAACTGGTGCTTTACTATATACATTAAATGCTCCTGCAGGTAATCT
>Ga0209668_10000055_pt1 | contig 43836 bp, 52 predicted proteins | sample FrelakmetPLP11PL_FD_187150 | JGI IMG/M metagenome (GOLD analysis project Ga0209668, IMG submission 187150) | Freshwater lake sediment microbial communities from the University of Notre Dame, USA, for methane emissions studies - PLP11 PL (SPAdes)... | ecosystem: Environmental > Aquatic >...
GAATCTACGCCTGTATCCTCTTTTTTGGGGACCGTTTCTTCTTTTATCGCCATAATAATTTGTAATAAAAAATATACAGAAAGGCAGTATTAAATTGAGAAATGAGAAACTCTTTTATACAATTTAACAGAAAAATATTAACACTGTCAATTTAAATTTTTCTTACAAGCAGAAATATTTACACTGTTTTAGTATATCGAATCACTATCCACCCAGTTTTGTTATCGGGTAAGTCAAGCCTAAGCCAACCATCTGGGGTTTCCTCTAAAACAACAAACCTACTGCCTACCGTAACCCTATTAACAATGCCAGCGTTATACCACGGATGCTCTCTCACGTTTAATTGGCCAGTCTCTGTTTTTGTGATTTCTATAACTTTTTTATCATACCGGTTTACTGTGAGTGAAACGTCAAAATTCGAATCCGCATACTTTTCCCCCAAGGTGTTTGTTAGATAAAAATTTTCTTTAACCAGCTCAAAATATAACGGGACTTTAAGCCTTACGTTAAATGTTTTAGTCTCATGGGGTCTTAGAAATTCGCCATCAGAAAAAATCGTTGTTTGCGTTAAGCTTGACCATACACCATTCAAGAAGAACCTGCTAGAAATTCCGCCATTTAAAGTCATAATAGGCTCAGCTATGTTGCCTTTTAACAAAATAAAATCGCTATTATTCGTTATTGTGACATTCATAACAACGTTATCGCCATAACTTACGGGATTTGCTGGAAGTCCAATATTCTCTACTTTTAACAAGTATTGCCTGCTTTCCGGTTTATAGTTTGATTTAATACCATTCACAATCTCATTTAGGGTACGCTCCCATCTACCCCCAAGGGAACCCAATCGAGCAAGAACTGCTTCATTAGGTTTTGCAATATACTCGATTGACTTCACATAGATATTCTCTGGAGATATTGCGTTTTTGTTCATTATTTCCAAAAGCAGCTCAGCCAAACCAGACCTTGAAACAGAATCAAATTCCGTATCCTCTTCGGATGCAAGGTAGGCAATAACAATAGGTTTTAAATTAGTTTCCGTGAACCTAAATCTGTTTTCGTCACCTTTTACGGCACCTTTAAATGCTTGGCCAGACTTCGAAACTAAATAATGAAAAAGGAAATCACCCTGATTTAACCTCACAGTCTGATAATAAAAGAGGCCTTTTATCCAATCATAATCAGATATATATTCATCTGTTTGTGTATATATGGGCGTAATAACTATGGAATCTGCCTGTATATAGTTATCATCCTGCCTAACGAGTGTTTCGTCATATCCCATTTCGCTTCTACTAGTAATTTCTAGCGCGCTAATATTTGTAGTAAAGAGTATCGTTGCTAGGAACGTGCAAATAAACACCAATAATACTTTGTAACCCGTTCTTACTGAGGTCATTTTAAAGAGTAGTAATTAACATATTTAAACCAAGTCTAGGTTCTATTTTACCTTGCTTTACACTAAAGTCCAAGTTTGCAGTTTTTAAGAAAAGCATTTTAATCTGGCTTCTTGTAAATCTATTAATATGCCTTTGATTTTTTTCTACGACATATGGATGAACCTTAAACTTGCTTGTTAAGATATCCGTCGGCGTACAAGACATGATCAAACTAAGTAGTTCGAGCTGATTCGTTATTGCAGCAATTATAAGCGGAAAATCCTCATTACGCTTAAGCAACCTATTAACAAGCAGAAACGCTTTATTTTTGTCTTTTACTGAAATTGCATCAATTAAATCCCATGTAAATATTTCAATTTCATTTGTTAGCAATATGTTTAAGTCATCAATATCTATATGATTTTTTTTATGAGCTTTTGCAAGAATTATCAATTTCTCGATTTCATTACTAATTGCGTACTTATCTTGTGGAAGCTTACCAGACAATTCATTTAACACGTTCTGATTTATAGATAATCCTTCTTTTTGAATTATATTTTGTGCAAATTTTTTTATGCCATCTAGAGATGGTGTACGGGTTTCGAACACTTGACCATATTTTAGTGCGAATCTCAATAACGCAGAAGTTTTATCTAGTTTTTTCTCTTCTAAAATATAGAGGTTTTTTTTAAACCCATCTTTAATTTTTTGCTCAAGATTTTTATATATGCTTTTATCTTTCGATAATGAGAGCCGCTTTACAACTGTCACCAATTCTTCTCTCTCATGACCAAACATAGAAATATTTTCGATGGAGGAAAATATATCGTTAGCATTTTTGATTTCGTCACCACAAACGGTTTTATAACTTTTGCCCGATTTTTTAATTGCCAAAACCATATTTTCCCAGCTCGCATAATGGTCAGCTCCATGATAAAGAAAAATCATTGCTTATAAAATCACAAATAATAGAACAGCCTTTCCGTCCTTTAGAATAACATTTGAAAGAGTTAAGTCTTGAAATACTCGTTTTTGATCAAGTACTTGGTTAAATAATATTACCATACCGGAGTTTTTACTTTGTCTTCCCAAAAAATCCAACACTCCGCCAAAACCTTTGGATACCGAACTAGAAATAAAATCTGGGAGCATGAATCTGCCAAACCCGCTTTTACTTACATTCAGATTTCCCCTTTCATCAACCGTTGATTCAACAAAAAGCCAAAGCGGTTTATCAGAATTCTCAGTATTGATATACATAATAAGTTTATCCTGCTTTAGGCCGATAGTAGATTTTTCGTTAAGCACTCCAAACATCCTAAATAAATATACTATTTCATCTTCTGTTAGTTCTACATAGCCATTATTATCAGTCGACAAATTAATTTTATTGTATATATCGGACTCTTTAACATCCTGGGTGACCAGATTATTCAAGTCTGCATTAAGATATACTTTAATGGGGTCCCAAAAAAATGGTGGCTTAAAAATTAAAATCACAATTAGTGCGATCAGCAATATAAACAGAAATGTAATAAAACCCAAAATGACAGCCCTCAATTCATTTAGAAGCTTAAAAAACCTGATTAATAGTCGTACTGGGAAAAACAAAGCTATCACCAAAGCTCTAAATATGGTGACAAAAACGTTGGGACTTCTCTCTTCTTCGTAAATTTGCTGTGTATTATCAACCATAGATTGAATTTATTACTCCTCTATATTTATTTTAAACACTTTTAGTATTTTGTTTAAGAGCTTAATAAATATTCTTACCTCTTCTACCGCAAACATATAACTCAAAAGTAGATAAATGGAAAAAGAAGCGAACGCAGTTGTAGCTGTAAGTATAAATAACTGTAGAGTTTTAGATGTGTTTAATATGTTTTCCCAGAATTTCGCCAGTATGTAACATACTATAAGCATTACCGTCGCAATAACGAATTTTATTACAAGTTTTTTTAAAAAGGCTTTTACTCCAAATACCACTTTCATTTTCCATAAAACGAATAGAAGCATAAAGAACTCCAAGGAGAATACCACCGATGAGCTGAGTGCTAGTCCAACTACTCCATAATCTCCCGGCCCTCGTGTAAAAAAATAATCAATGTTGAAGGTAAGATTACTTATACTGAATGGAACAATATGCGTAAAGTAATTGCTAAAAGTTATACCTGTAAAAACTCCCATCACAAGCACAAACAAACTGGATACAAATGGGACAACAGAGTTATTAATAGCAAAGTACACTCTAAATATTATAGACCTTAAGGCCTCAAACATAATACCGAAGGAAAAAAAGGTAACAACCCAGGCAACTCTTAAAGTTGTATTCCAATCGAATTCACCTCCTAAAATACCAAATGTTAGGCGGATAGCAGGTACTCTTAGCACAATTAAGATAACAGCAATGGGTAAAGTTAAGTATATTACTTGATTTACAACTTTCAAAAAAAGCTTAGAAAACTCATCATGCTTTTCCATAGCTTTCAATTTAGAAAACGATGGGAATGAAGCAATTGCAAAGGAAACCCCTAGGCTTAATGGAAAACCAATAATGGGGTTTGCATATTGACTTAAAATACTAAGAGAGCTAAAACCTAAACTCAAGGCTATCATTCCATCTACCAAGCCAGCTAACTGTTCCATCGCTAAACTCACCATTCTTGGCAATCCGAATTTTGCTGCATTAATAAAGTTCCTATCTTTAAAGTCGAGCTGGAATATAGTCCATTTAAAATTTAAATGCCGAAGTAATGGAATTTGGATCAAAATATGTAACACCGCACCAATAACACTTCCCCATACTAATCCCCAAATGCTTCCAGCTACTAATGGAACTATTACTAACGCCCCAAAGATGCGTCCGACATTGTAAAATAACGGGGCAAGCTGGGGAATAATAAACCTCTGCTTAATATTCAGCCAAGTAGAAAAAAAGGCCGAGAAAAGTAATAGCACCTGAGGTATGAGCATTATCCTTAACATCCACACAACTGTATTTGTATCAGCCTCCGAAAAAAACCTTGTTGACTGCGAAATTGACTGCGCAGCTGGGACTAATTGCCTGGAAAAAATTATTGCAAAAATGCCAATAACACCAAACAGCAACATTATTATGTTCATCACATTGCTGTAGGATTTTGTAAACGATTTTTCGTCCTGAGTCTGATTTGCTTTGGTGAATATTGGAATTATTGATCCCGATATTGCCCCAATCAACAAAATCCCGGTGATTGTGTCTGGTAGGATTGCGGCGAGCTTAAAGTTTTCCATATCCTGGGATGCTCCAAACTCTCTCGCCGCAATTGTAGTAGCGAGCATCCCAAGTACTTTCGTGACTATGCCTATCGCCATCAATATCGCAGCAGCCGATAAAACTTCGTTCTGCTCTCTAGTTAAGAGATTTTTTATTGATGCAAAGGTTTTTCTAACCATTGTTTTTAACTATACCTTTAAGGCTTAATGACGTCTTTCCCCCTTCCACTCTTACAACTTTTACTTCTAATTCTTGGCCAACTTTTACAATTTCATTTGGATCCTTAACAAATTTATCAGACATTTCTGATACATGCAATAAGCCTGTAACTGATGGCGTTAAAGCTACAAATGCACCATATTCAGCGATCTTTTCGACCACACCCTTGTAAACTTTTCCTACCTCTGGCTCAAACATCGATCCATTGATGAGGTCCAAAACCATTTGCATTTTATCGGCTGACACAGAAGTGATGTTTACCGTACCATCATCCTTGATGTCAATCTCGACCTCGTTATTTGCTTTTTCCATAATGCTTTTTATATTCTTACCGCCTGGACCGATCAATTCACCAATTTTGCTTGGATTGATTTTTACGACTTTTACACGTGGCGCATATTTGGAAAGCGACTCTCTTGGTGCGTTTAATATTGAGTTCATTTCCTCAAGTATTTCTAGTCTAGCTTTTCTGGATGCTGTTAGACCGGCTTTAAGAATTGATACTGGAACGCCCATAAGCTTATTATCCAATTGTATTGCTGTGACTCCCTTATTTGTACCTGTAACTTTAAAGTCCATATCGCCGTAAAAGTCTTCTACATCTTCTGCATCAACCAATATTTTAAAGTTCTCCACATTGCCGTCCTCAGTAACTAAACCCATGGCAATCCCGCCCACTTGAGCCTTTATTGGCACACCTGCATCCATCAAAGCTAACGATGTGCCGCAAGTTCCCGCCATAGAGCTAGAGCCCTGCTGCGACAATATTTCGGATACTACACGTATCGTGTATGGGAATTCTTCTGTGTTTGGAACTATTTTCCTTAAAGCATTTTCGACAATGTGTCCATGACCGATCTCTCTCCTGCCAGGATAATACGAAAATCTTCCGGCCTGGCCCATTGATGATCCTGGCGCATTGTAATGATGCATAAACGGTTTCTCTTCTTCTCCCTCATAACTCTCTAGAGTCTGAGCTAGCCTTGTCGATCCAAGTGTAAGAATCGACAGCGCTTGAGTTTTACCTCTTCTAAACAATGCTGACCCATGTACTCTTGGAAGAACCCCAACTTCAATTTCCAATTCCCGAATTTCATCGAGCTTTCTTCCACTAGTTCTTTTTCCTTCCTTTAAAACGCCCTCTCGCATTATTTTTCTGGCGATGTATTCACTTACAGCATCAATCTCCATCTTTGTAAATTCTGGCTTCTCAACAAAAACTGCCTCTTTAACTTCGTGCATAATCTCTTCTCTTGTTTCTTTGTTGTATAAGGCCTCCGAGATTTTATCGGTATATCCCTCTTTTACAAATTTTAATAAATCCTCATTGACTGGAAGCTCTGGGCATTCAATCTTTGTTCTATTTATCTCCGCTGCTAATTCTTTTTGTGCCTTTAGCATTGGCTGACATTTCTCAACTGCGAAATCCATCATCCTACCCATCATCTCTTCCTCAATTTGATCGCCCCATCCCTCAATATTAAGTATTCCATCCCCTCGTACAGAAACCATATATTCTGCATCGAGTTCCTTAGCAATCGCCTCTGACGTGTTTAAAATTAGCTCCGTACCCTTGATTCCTATTCTCACGCTTGCACTAGGACCCATAAATGGCGCTGAAGATATCATCAATGCGGCAGATGCGGAGTTCACGGCTAATAGCTCTGGATCATGGACACCATCATATGCCATGACTGTAACGATAACCGCAACTTCCTTTTTAAAACTTTTTGGAAATAATGATCTTATTGAATGATCAATTTGCCTCGCCTTTAGAATTGCCGAATCTGACGGTCTCATCTCTCTTTTCATAAATCTCGATCCGGAAATTATTCCGCCTGCATAGAATTTTTCGATATATTCAATTGAAAGTGGGAAATAATCAAGGGTTGAATCCTCTTTACCTACCGCTACTGTTGTAAAAACCACCGTTTCACCGACCTGCGCCCAAATTGCAGAATCTGCACGTGGTGCGAGTTTCCCAGTTTTAAATATATATTGCTCTCCGTTAAAATCAACGGATTTAACAAGTTCCTTTGTTTTGACTTGCATAATGTAAACCTAAAATATTAAATTGCCCTTCTATTGTGTGGGAAAACCGTGGGTGGTGTAAGAAATCTTCAAGAGCCTTCTAGCTTGTTGCTGTATACGAATATTATCGTAGAAAACTCTTGCAATTCCTTCACCTTTTCCAACAGGAAGAAGTCAGGGTTATTATATATGATTTTGGAAAATTACACAAAAATTACGCAACATGTATGGCATTATGAATCATACCATTTTCGTCTGTATAGGGAGTCTGATCCTGTAAGCATCCTCGAGCCCTAGCAAGGCTGCAGCCCACACATCGTGCAAGAACTGCTCTTTTATTATCAATGCATTTCTGATGAAATTCCGATTTATAGCCCTGATCTTTATAATAAACAAGAATGCCCATCTGACCAAAAAAATATGAAGCGCCATTTTGCACTTGCTGACATTCAGTATTATTCCATCGTCGGTTCATATTTGTACCCATTACCATTTTAATTACTTAAAAAAACTCCCTTTCGGGAGCTAAAATTTAATCACTTAGACAAAATCAGCTCCTCCGAAATATGAGGTCATTAATCAATCTGATTTGTAGCTTATATGATTTCTTCACTTAAAAATGTTTAACATAAAAACAGACCAAATTATAGTAGCAGGATTTTATTTGCATTGCAACATTTTCCTCTGCATGAGTACACATTTGGTATTACGCGTGCTAAACTAGAGTTACTATGATTTTATCTATTGATTACGGCGAGAAAAAAGTTGGCTTGGCACTGTCTGATGAGACAGAGCTCGTTGGATCAGCTTTGCCGACATTAAAGATTAAAACACCCGCGAATGCTATAGAACTAATAAGAGAAATTTGTGGGGAAAAACACGTTTCCAAAATAGTTGTTGGGGTTCCATCCGGATGGCAGAATATTGACAGCCCGCAGACTAAAATTGTTCGTGAATTTATCGCTTTTCTTAAGGTATCTATTAAACTGCCAGTTGATGAATGGGATGAATCATACTCTACAAAAATAGCCGAACGGAACATCTCCGGAAAACAGAAAAAGAATTCCGATAGTTACGCCGCTATGGTAATATTACAGGAATATTTAGATTATTTGAGAAATGAAAAAAATCATATTTAAAATTTTTACATTTGTAATCGTCATTGCAATCGGCTCTGCAGTTGGAGCATATATTTGGTATAACAACGGGATTACTAAAATTAACAGCGATTCATCGGACCCTATAGTTTTTATAGTCGAAGCCAATCAATCTATTGATACAATTGGAGATAATTTACTACAGAACGGACTTATATCTAGCAAACTTATCTTCTCTATTTACGGGAAGCTAAATCCTAGCGAAGTTACCGCAATACAGGCTGGTTACTTTAACATTCCTGGGAATTTAACAATTCCACAAGTTTACACAATATTAAAACAGGCCCAAAATAAAGAGGATATTAGAGTCACCATAGTAGAAGGCCTTCGCTACGATGAGGTGGTAGAAGTTGTTGCAAAAGCTTTTACGGAATCGACAAAATTCAGTAAGGCTGAAATGACAAATATTATTGAGCACCCAGATGATCAAATCTTCTCGACTAAAATACAGAATTATTTAAATGATTACAAACCAAAAGGAAAGAACCTAGAAGGATTTTTATTTCCGGATACTTACTTTTTTTCGAAAGACTCTAGTGCAAAAGACGTGGTAGAGAGGTTAGTTGGTACTTTATTTAGTAGGATTTCTAACGATGACCTTGCTAAAGCAAAAAGTTCAAATTATTCTTTATACGATTACTTGATTGTTGCCTCATATTTAGAGAAAGAGGCCAATACCAAGAGTGATGAGGAGATGTCCATGATATCCGATATTATATATAAACGACTAGAACATGGTGTTGAAGGTTCGGGATCTAGATTATTACAACTTGATGTTACACTTTCATATCTTGTGAGGGACTGGAACTATTTTAAAACTCACAGCTTTAATGTGGAAAAAGCAAAAGACAATGATTACAATACCTATATTCGTCCTGGACTTACCTCAACACCTATAAATAATCCAGGTATTGGTACTATTCATGCGGCTATTAATCCAATTGCAAACGATTATTATTATTATATTTACGATTTAAAGGGCGACGTGTACTATGCCAAGACACTTTCCCAGCACGAACGAAATGTTGCACAATATTTGTAGATTTATAGGTCTTTATAAAGACTTACTTTAAAATGAACAGTACGCACAAAAGTAACAAGAAAAAATTACACATATCTTTTAGACTAGGTTTTAGGGAATTTCTTGGAGTTCTTTTGTGTCTGGTTGTTTTTTTTGCTGGCCCTATTGGAATAATTGAATATAATAAACTAAGTTCGCCAGGCAACTCAGAAACCTATACCCGTGCAGCAAACGAGGAAGTGCAAGGAGAAGGGCGGGTGGCCGGCGTAACTACCCAGTCAGCAACAGGGAATAAATATTTTACCGTTCCAATTCTTAACTTTAGATTTGATACGACCCTAAGTGAGAAATCAAGTATTGTCTTTCTTTTTGGTGCTATGCTTTTGGCTGGCGGGATAATACTAGGTTTATCGCTCGTGGTAAGCTCAAATAAAAAAATGGTGATCAATAGAGACTGATGTTCTCAAGGAACCTGATAGCCCTTTCCAGTATTGAAGATTGTTTCCCTCCAAAGACTGTAGTGTAAGGCTTTACCAATACTCTTTCTTTGTAGCCCGCCAGAAAAGCGCCAAACATATCACTACCGATCTTCTCTCCAAACATTGCCGAATTCTCTGGTCGGATATTAAAACGATTACACACATTCAGGTATGCGCTTGGGTTTGGTTTTACAGAAGTTGGTGAGATGTATATATTGTATTGAGAAAATGTTTTTATTAATTCGGCTCTCCTTTTTATAGAACAATTGGATAGCAATGCGATTATAAATCCTTCGTTTTTTAATTTCGTAAAAATCCCAATAGTCTTGATAGGTATTATCCCTTTATGCTCTCCGATGGTATCATCAACATCAAAAACAAGAAGTTTTATTTGATTTTGCTTTAAAGCACCAATATTGATGTCATAAATCGACTCAAGTTTTTGTGTAAAAAAGCGTCTACGCCCAGAAATGCCGTAAAGCCAAAACTGAAAATATGAAAATATATCCATGTCAAACAATTGCTTTACAATATAATGCAATAATTATAATCTTAATAGACTAATATTAAAATCTATTTTTTGATTCTGTATGGATTTCTTTGCTCCAGCAACATGTTTTAAAGAAAACACATGTCTTTGTGAAAACAATCCCTCACTTGTGGGGTTCATTAATCCGGTAAGCATAGTTACCAGTCTAGCGTTTATTTTTGTTGGTATATATCTGTTAAGTAAAAAGACCGATATAGATTTTTCACGTTTTTTGGGCATAATGAATATAGCTATGGGAATAGTTACGATCTATTTGCATATGCATTTAAACTTTCTCGGAGATGTTCTTGATTTCTCAATGGTAATTATATTCCTTGTGTTACCAGAACTTTATCTTATGTTTCATAAAAAGAAATTGCATTTATATTCTACAATAGCTTTATTATTCCTAACCTTAATTACCTTTCTAACAATTTACAATGATTTACGCAAATATCTCGCTGGAATAGTCTTACTAATTATAATATTTATTAATATAGTCGTTAGAAGAAATCTACTAAAGATGCGTATGATTTTCCTAATGCTATTTTTCGGGATATTTATTTGGGCATTGGACGATTCGCATCTTATAGCATGTAATCCGACGTCGATATTCCAATTGCACGCCCTTTTTCATATTGTTATGGCGATGGTTTCGCTAAGAGCTTATGAGTACTACGTTAAAATAATTCCCAATTAAGCTACAATTATTCTTTCTTCGCCTAACACTTCTACCTTGCCATCAACAAACGTTATTGCCTCTCCATCTTTTAGCAAATATAGTTTGCCATATTTCCAATCCTTTTCTATTTGCGGTCTTTTTTCATCGGTAAAATGTGGGAATATTTCGAAATCAATATAACCTAAGCCAGGCAATAACGATGCACCGATTTCTTTATCATCACCAACCTCTGCACAGAATTGAGTCTTGGAGCATACCATACTTCCTGCACTCGCCCCAACATAAATGATACCCTTGGTAAATAATTCTGGTAAAAGTTTGTCCAGCTCACATCTACGAATCCAGTAAAGCAAATAACCGCAAAATCCACCCCCCATCCAAATCATATCAATATCTGCGAAGTCTTCTTTGATATCACGAAATATGCAGTCTTCCAATTCAACAATTTTAAGATTGCATTTCATTGCCTTTAAAACCTTTAACGTCTCGCTCTCTTTCCAGCTCCCATAACCGTTTTCGCCATTGGTAGCTGTTGGAATATACAATATTTTGGATTTCTCTAAGGGCTTATCAGCCGGAAGAAATTTTTGTAGCTTTTCTAAACTTAAAGGGTGTGAGCCCCTAGATGCAAGAAATAATTTCATATAAAATCATTAATAACATTTTGTATTATAACGTTTCTTCCTGCTCAGGGTAATATGGCGGGTTTGTAATTAACAACATCCTGCAATTTCCTTTGTAAGTAAACGGAAGTCCAGCAGGGACAACAACCAAATTGCCAACTTTGAATTCTTCCCTTTCGTTGTTGATTATAAAATACCCACTACCATCGAGTATAAAATATATAAAATCACATTTGTGTTCAATGATAGTAGTCTCGTGACCTTTCTCTGTTTCGATAATTGATGCGCCCGTTTTGTTGGTAATATCCTTAATAGGGAATCTTCTGCCTTTAATACCGACTTTTTCAAACGAGTAGTCCTGTGGAGCATCAAAAACATATTTCATATTGATTTAGCTTTATGTATAATTAATATTATATCAAAAATACATTATATAACGATGATAAAAGCATTAGGATTTGACTGGTTAGGTGTAATTTATGGGAAGCCAGGTTCGGTTTTTAACGTAGAGGTGTGCGCGCTTCTTGGTATATCTAAAGAAAAGTTTTTAAATGTTTACTTTAAGCATAACCATAAACTTAATGTTGATGGAATGCCAATTCAGGAATTTTGGGGGATTATTCTTCACGAGCTGGGTAAAGATGATCTTATGCCAAAAATGATGGATTATCTTAACAGTCAAAAGGGTGGTTTTAACGAATCCTTGGTTGTTTTAATTAGAAAGCTAAATGCTAAAGGCTACAAAATAGGTTTACTCAGCAACGCATCACACGAAACAGGTGAGAATATAAAAAAGTCAGAAGTCGCAAAATATTTTAGCAGCATTCTAATATCTGCGGATGAAGGTGTAATGAAACCAGAAGAAGACTCGTTTAAACTTCTTGCTATGTCATTGTCGGTTGAATTATCTGAACTTGTTTTTATTGACGATGTGGCAAAGAATTTGGTACCAGCCGAGAAACTTGGGTTTTATGGAATACAATTTACTACAACCGAAAAACTTATTATCGACTTGGGGCAAATCGGGGTAAATACCAAATTGGCTGACATCATATAAGCCTTTTCTTGAAATCCTCAAGGGTGTTGTTGGTTTTCATCCGCAACACCTCAAGTACCAACTCATTGCCCCAATATTTATCGGACAAAACAAAATCTATAAATTCGTCAAATGTGCACTCAAGCACCTCACCCTTTTCCCCGGCATCAAATTTGGTTGACTCTAATTTGTAGCAATCCCTAGCAATAAATGTATTTATTTCCCAGTCAATTTTATGTTGGGGCTCGAAGACCTTGTATAATTCCCAATTGTCGGATGCTAAACCGCCTTCCTCTGCCAATTCCCTTTTTGCGGCAATCAATGGACTTTCTCCTTCTTCTATCCTTCCACCAAAAATACAGTAAAATTCAGATTTTGTTGGTTGGGACTGACGTGATAGATATATTTTATTTCCCGACACCGCAATAACCTCAGCGTTATATTTTCGTTTTAACATCTCAAATGTTGCATAGGTTCCGTCAAACAATTTCTGTTGCCATTGATACGTGTCAAAGATCGTTCCCTTAAAGACTAGTTTTGCTTCTTTTGGAATTCTCATAAAATTATACGTTACTATCTAAAAATTGTTTTAAAGCTTTCATGTCCTTTTTTTCAGCATCATAAAAATATGATTTTATACCAATAGACTCAGCACTTTTAACAGCTTCTAGGCTATGTTCAAAATATAACACGTCATTGGCTAGTAAATTAAATTTAGCTAGCATTGTCTCGAAATATTTGGGGTTATCTTTATCCGGATCGTGCTTTAGGGTAAAAACCTCATAAGGAAGATCGGTCAATCCAAAGGTAACCATTTGCTCATCGTTGGCGTTGGTTAAAACTATTTTCCTATTTGGATATTCATCCAGTAACTTGTGCATGTCTGAGAAAATCCCAATATTTTCTAAGACAAATGTACCAAACGCATCTACTAATATAGTTTTCATGGTTAGACTTATGTTAAATATAATCAGGATATTTTATCATTTACGCGGGTCAAATTGTATCCAAGCAGACTAAATAATGCCACGGCTATATTTAATATGATATATCTGGAACACCAATCATCAGTAATACAGGGACATCCAAAGTAATTGTGCGCTAATTGAGATACGATTGCGAAAAGTATGATCAATAACCATAGTCGTTTTATTAGTGGTTTAAAATGTTTAACCGTTAGCACGATTATTGATAAAATCGCTTGAATAATTAAAATAATCCACCAATTATTGGCAGTTTCGCAAAGTAATCCCATCACATTACCGTCTTCCACTATGTTATTGTCGGTACTAACTAAGCCCATTACATCCTGATTAATATTGTCAGTGCCAACCCCTAATACTAAAGGGTTCACAACAGCTAATAAAATTGGGGGGATTCCAATGGGGGGGGTTCCGCAGGTAAAACTCAAACTAAAGCCAAAAGCCACGGACGAAGATTGATAATTATTACCTGAGTTTGCCTCGAATTCTGCACTCCAGCTATACTGCACCGAGTCAGAAGCGTTAATAAGACCGAGATAAATATTCTGCCCTATAAGATCTGTAAATCGTTTTGGGTTTAATCCACTTTCATCGCCAAAATAGACTACAGTGTCCGTCTTTATAACAATTAACATTTTTTCGGCCAAATCTGGTTTTGCTTCTACTCCATCTCGAGTTGTGTAAATGTACAAATTACAACTATCACTATTCGCAGAATTATCAATTAAAACGGATCTTGTTACAGAAAATCCTGGCGTAATATTAGCATAATTAAATAAGCTACTGCCATTAGCCGTACAAGATACATTGTTACATGTAACCGTTAAATCGGGAGCAACAGCTTTGGCCGGATAGTTAAAATATGTTAACGTAAAAACTAGTCCGACTAGTAGGGTTTTATTAATCAGCACTGGGCACTCCTTCCAGATTCGGTCCCGCCGGCAAAGTAAGGTTAATTTGGCAACTGCCCGCCAAAGTTTTGTCCGACAACGCCCAGTTTGATTTATTACCGGCCATATCGACTGCCCGTACCGCATACCCAAAAGTTCCGTCTATGGGTGATACCCATGAGTTCACAAATTCTGAAGAGTAAAGCACATTCTCGTTGAGCCCTATATTTCCATTAGGCCAGAACGATGTGTATTCATAGTGCGAAAATGTTGCATCACCCGTGTTATCGTCCCAATTGGGAATTAACGCTTGAATTTCGGCAGAGCCTCCGCATGCATAATTCGTGAGTCTATCGGTTGATTGCCATATTAGACCCGTCGGCACAGATGGGAGAGTTGTATCATAAGTTATATCACAAAGTGTCGACCAGCCAGAGTAATTACCAGCATTGTCCTTTGCCCTTACCCGAACTGTATGCAAACCCTCGTTTAAAGTTCCTCTATACAGAGATGAGGTAAAGAATTGGTACCAATCAGCTCTTCCGCCAGCGGGTAATGGATAGTTAATATGGTAGTCATAGCCCGCCACTCCGCTAACATCATATGAGTTATCCCAATCGACAGTCACAGTTCCAATATTTGTATATGATCCGCAGGATAATGAAGGGTCATCAAAATGAAGATTGGCCGGTTTCGTTGGCCCCATGGTGTCAACTATCAACAACCAAACACTACTCCAACCGCTCCAATTATCGCCATCAAAAGCACGTACTCTCCAATAATATGATCCATCTGGTGTCCCCGGTGCTGGAATTCTAGAATTAGTAAGCGGTCCCGAACGGTATGCGAGGTGAGTTAAGCTCGCATCTAAATAACTTTCATATTGGTAAGTCAAAGATTTGCCCGGACAAACCCACGAGTCACTCCAATCCTGATATGGATTTAAGTACCACCCCGATGTAGGACCCGCCAGATACCCGTTTGCTGGATAAATAAGTTGTGGTATTTCTGGCGGTGACCAGCACCCTGCAGTCAAAGTATTTCCAACAAGTGTCTTTGTATCATTAAAAAATGAATTGGTTAATTTAATCTGGACCGATCCAATAATAATGACCAATAAAAGCAATTTAACTGTTATATTTTTCATTTTGGTTTCCCTTTGAAAAATAAACGGCATTTCTTTATAAATCTCTTGTACCACTTTTCCGCTTTGATCTCTTCCTCGCCAATTTCAACCTCAATTTTTTCTGCTAGCGTAAGCTTCCTCTTCTTCCTTTCTTCTAAAAGCTTTTTAGCCTCATTTTTGATACTTATAAGCTCGCTATAAATGATAATAGTTGCGGGAATAATTACCAGAAAAATCAGGCCTTCTCTTGTTTTTGCAAAAGCGACAAGATACCCAAGAAGAGGAATAGAGAATATTGTTTTTCCTAAAACTAAATCTTTACTTGTAGGCACTATATCGGGAGTGTTATTCGCATCTCCCTTTGTAATATAGTTTTCTTGACCATCAATTACTTTAATCTCATAGATCCGATGGGTGGTTATATATTTAGGATTATTATCTAATCTATCCTTTTCTGCTTTAAATGTAATGATGTCTCTTAATTGGTAATTATCAGTTGGCACAGAAATAACAATACTGCCCGTGTAAATCGATGGCTCCATGGATCCGGATTGAACAGAATAAATTTTTAAACCGCCCGGTATATTCACAGATGAGATTATCACCGACAAAACGATTAGACCCAAAACACAAATAACAAGCCAGTAAACGATACGACTCACACGCTTATAATTAAATTTTAATTTTTTAATAGTAAACATAGGCAGTTGCACAAAGACTTTTATTGCCTTTATGCAACTTAACTAAGTCAACAATTATTCAGTCCAACCTGGATTATTGCTCTGAGTCGCATCAACTTTTAAGTTAAAATAAGCCCATGCTCCTTGAAATCCATTTCCTGCCGTACTACCTAAACCATACTCAAAATAATAATCATGCCATCCACCCGGATTTAAAAAGTCATCAATATTGGTGTTAACAACTGAGTTTATGTCAAGATCATTTAATAAACCCTCATAAACAACAATACTATTGTGACGGACTTTTACCCATAATAATTGCCAGTAACCACCAACTGACTGATTCGTATATACTGAGCTAATTTTATATTTTACTGGTATTGTACCCCATTGGTTGTAAACCTGAAATAGGAATGATCCTGGGCCATATTGCCCTGGGACTAAACCACTAATAGTCCCGGGGGTAACTATTACAGTTTGAGCAGTTGAACTAGCTAAATTGATATCTACTGTCCCTGCATATAACAGGTTATCGTTAAGTGGTACTGCTTCAGTAAAATAAGCGCCTGTGGCCGTTATCGCCATGGCTGAAGCCATTCCAATCACCACCAAGCTCATAAATATCCTTTTCATATAATATATTTCACCCTAAATAAATAGAATATGTGATTTCACACTATTTATTTACCTCCTTTCAGTTTAAGATAAACTAAAATTCGTATAAAAAAGCCGTAACAAAATGTACGGCCTAATCGGAATTTGAATCATCAGAGGTGCTTATATATTTCATCTGATATTTTAAACGACAATATTATTATAATCACCAATTTTGCTAAATGTCAATTAACACCCCTTTAGTAAGCTAAAGATGAGCTACGGGATAAGGATTATTCTTTATTCCCCGTAAATGCTCCAGAGGTATATGCACTACCTCCACAGGGTGGGCCTGTAAATCTGCCACCAACCGAGGTTTCTACAATATTGCCTTCAAAAGTCACTCCACCGGTACCGCCAACCTCCCAGTTGATCTCAGAACCGGAAACACTGCCAGTTACATTACCTCCAAAACCAACATCAGAAGAAAATGAGCCAGTAAGTGTGCCATTTTGTTCGAGTAAATTTGCAGTCCAAGCACCACTAGCTGAGCAAGCTTTTGGATAGGAAACCGTGTAACTTCCACTCCATGTTCCTGTAACATTTGTAGCCGCTACCGTAATAGTAGGAGTTACAATAACTGACGTTGTTGGTGTGGGAGTTATTGTTGGGGAAATAAACCTAAATAAAGTGTCTTTAAAAACGAATACCAGCACAAGAGCCACAATGCAACAGACAATCAAGACCAATCCTATTAGGATCAAAACTGTTTTTTTCTTCATGGAGTTTATATTAACAAGTAATGCAATTACCAATAATAATTACACTTCCAGACTGACTAGTCAACAATTTTGGGAAACCAAACCGATATTTCCCGCCTTGCCTCCGTAATTGATGATGATCTATGAACAACATTATGTAGCGCTCTTTTTTGATGATTTGATCGTTCAATAGAATCGGAAGCAAACTTACCTCGTATCGTAGAGAGATCAGCTTCAGAGGGTAAAGTTGATCCAACAATTATTTTGGTTTTATTTACCGCTAAAGGTCCCTGTAATATTAAGATGACTATCGGCTTGCCAGCAAGTTGTTTTACAGACCATTTATAGATGATCTCACCGATTTGTATCGGCTTACTTGTTTTAAACAACTTGAGAATTTTACTTTCATTATTATTATAAATCTCGCGAGCTTTATTACCTACTCCTATTAGCCACTTTTCATCACTACCCATATTATAATGCTTACGGGCTTGTTCCAAAGTCGCAGTAACCATTTTAATAGCTATAATTTTAAATCCTACATCTTCAAACTGCTGTATGATCCTCCCAACAAGCCTGCGTCTAACGGCTTCGTTTTTTATTATAATAAGGGTTTTTTCCGATAATGCCATAATATTTATTGTGAGAGTTGAGAAATTACTTGCACAGCAGGATTATATCATAAACAAAAGAACTCGCGCTTAATAATTTACACTGCAAATTTTTTATGATAGTATTTCCAGATTAGTTATTTCCTGTAAAACAAATTATGTTTTATATCTTGCCTTGTTCAACAAGTAAATTGTTATCGAATAGTAATGTTGAGGGAAAAACAGGTACTCTTAAAGTAATAAATGCTACACAGGCATTAAAATATTGTTGTGGGAAATGCCTAGCCAATCAAAGAGGACTTGCTGTTTTGGATGAAACTTTGGGGGCTTGCACTCTGGATCTAGAAAATACTCAAGCCATACTCAGTACTAGAAGAGGTATGGTTGGTATAAATAATTTTGAAACCACAGCTCAATAGACGAAGACTTAATCTTTTGGTAATATATAATTTAAAATATGGAAGCAATACAACTCACAAATAAAAAGCCAGGTAGTCGCATAAAATTTCCGGGGAAAAAGGTCATCATTATTGTTATCTCAGTTCTACTTTTCTTGGCTATCGCCATTTTCGCATATTTTAGAATATCAAGTTATACGGTCAGAAGTCAGCAATTTGACGAGAATGGAGAATCTACAAATGTATGTACAAATATTCTTAACCCTGATTGCTGGACAGAAGCATTTAAGCCACAACTATTGCAAACAAACGGCACGACTAGTGTTTTAATTATTGGCGTTGATACACGTAGCAACGGCGCTTTGATGAATACAGATTCGATTATGATACTCTCATACAATCACGCTACAAAAAAAACTATGCTTACCTCGGTTCCGCGCGATCTTTTCTCTTTTAACTACCACGATAGGATCAATACGGTTTACGCATACACATATAATCGGGATAAAACCGACAGGTTTAAATATTTAAAATCCGAACTAACAGATATGACGGGTCTTCCTATCCAATATGTTGCTACTGTAAAATTTGATGGTGTAATCGATTTGGTTAATAGCATTGGCGGAATTGAAGTCTGCCCTTATGTAAACCAGGAATTCGTTGCAAAATATCCAAATCCAAAGGCTACACGAACTAGTTCAGAACAATGGCTGTATTATACTTTTACTCAAGGATGCCAAACACTTGATGGCGAAAAAGCCCTTGTGTACGCCCGATTTAGACACCTTCGACGCGGTCCTCAAGAACTCGCTATTGATTATTCTCGCGTAAGAAGACAGCAAGAAGTTGTTAACGCGGTAAAGGATAAGCTACTTGGCCAGGATAAATCTCTGCAAGAGAAAGTTGAATATTGGTGGCAGATACTCCAAACTATTGATAAAAGTGTTACCTACACTTTTACATTCGAGGATTTCCTCGCTGGAATGTCTCTTGTAAACGATGCCGACAAAACTCCAGCAAGCGTAGTGTTGGATCCGTATTTCGGCGGATTAAATAGATACATTTACGGAACAATGATTGACGGTAAATCTGTAGCCGCATTCCGTGGTAATTCATATACAGGAATTAGAAATGAAGTTCAAGGAATTTGGAACAATATTGATTTTTATAAAGAAAAGCCAAAGATTCTCGTTCTAAATATGACAGGCCAAGACTTGGCAAAAGATAATCCGATAACTGTATTAAAATCAACTTCAAAGTACTATGCATCCTTTAATATTAATAAGGTAGATGCAAACGCAAAAATTACTAAAATGATGATATTCGATTTTTCGGGTGGGAAAAAATTAGGTAGCCTTTCGCTTATAAAAGACAAACTTGGAATAAGTGAGATCTCTACTCAACCCGAATTGTATGACATAGCACAGTCAAGTGCGAAGGAAGATATTTTGATCATAGTTCCCCCAGTTGCGCTAACTGTGACCCCATAGACAAGATCCGTCTAATGCGTTGTATAAATTGAATTTTCAAGGTGTAATCTTATAGTATATTAATCTTTACATATAAAAGTGATGATAGGTTTAATTATGGAAGGTCTCGAGTTAGATCGTGTATCTGACACTAAGGAAGTCTTCATTAGAGGTATTGTGTCAGTTCAGAAACTTGCCCTCTAAAAATAGCAGACGTATGCACATCGTCCACTGGTTTACCTATGGGACTATATCGAGTACCAGTTATTGGTCCTTCCGGAGAAGAACTCCCTGAACCAGAAATAGTAGATGAAGTCGGAAACTGTGGTGTTTCTGGTCATACTGTTGATCATCTACGTGAGAGGGCCCTTGTTCATTTGAAGAATCCGCTAGAAGCAAAGTTAGAGAATTATAAAGAAGGTTAAGGATGTTTTGTGATTTTTCCCTTATAGATTTCGACTATTCCCCAGACAAACAAAGCCATCATAAAGCATGCTATCAATGGCGACGGAATAAACTGCATAAATACTTGTTGGGTATCTAAATAGGTAAGAACCTTTTCTAAGTTAAGAACAAAGCCAATGGATGTTAGGATATAAAGTGCCAGTAATGATTTTCCTCTTTTAAAAATATACGCTAATCCGAGTAGGATAATTGTTGGCTGAAGATATCTCTCGTGCATCTGTGTACACAGTGCATAAAACGCAAACGAGACCATAGCATTTGCAAGAAAAAAATCACCGATGTACTTTTTTGTTAGATTTAATTTCTTTTTTCTAATTTTAAGGGTGTTTAAAAATATCGGGATTAAAATCATGATCGACGCAATACAAAACAAAAGTATCCCCCATGTCCTGTATGTGAAAATTCCAAAGTAGAGCGTATCCGAAATGTTCCTGCTATTATTCAAAAAAATAATATTCCAGATATTTGTTGCATTCACGGTCAAAAACGGGAAAAAATCAACAGATTTTAAAACATTAGAATACATTGAGCTGAGGTTTGCAATAAAAGGCAAAACCACAATGATATTAGTTGCAACAAGAGTGATACCCGCCCAGATAATTTTTTTTGGCGTCCGGTACATACCCGGCAATAAAAGTAAAACAATCCCAGGCAGGAAAACTATTGCCTGCATTTTTGTATAGAACGCGAAAACGTAACAAACAATGGCCAGTAACGGTTTTTTATTAATGCCTGCAATAAATGCAGAAATTACGAAGAAAATATATATCGATTCGATTTGGCCCCAAAACAAACTATTGTACAGATATGCCGGGTTTAATAGGATCATCAAGCTATACCAAGGTTTTATCTTCACCTTTTTTAAAAGCCATACCACTACCCCAATAGTTGCGTAATCAAAAACTACCAGTAGGGATTTGATTCTATAAATATTTTCGATTAGGTTTATGCTGTTTGGGAAAAACAAACCAAATAATGCCAGAATATACAAGAAAAAAGGAAAATAATTTACATCTTTAAATTGATAAATATTGGTAAGACCGACGTCCCGCATATACCAAATCCACTCATAAAAAGACCCGAGATCGTTTTTATGGCCGTGCTCAAATGGAAAAAGAATGGTTAAAATGCAAAGTAAAAAGATTAAAATAATCACCGGTTTCTTATATTTTTTCATTTGTATTTTCATTTATATTTTCGGAACCTAAGCAGAAGCATATTTATTATCGTGCTAAAAATCATCTTTTTCCCTAATTTGGAATGGCCTTCCCGCCTGTCAGTAAAAATAATCGGATATTCGCTAATGGAAAATCCAGCCTTAAAAGCCATATACTTGAGCTCACTCAAAAATCCGTAGCCGTGAGTTTTTATCTTTTTATACGGAATTCTTGTAAGGGCTTCAACTCGAAAACCCACAAAGGATGTTGTCGGATCTTTAATCGGCCAGTTGAGTACGATTTGTGAGTAAAGACTTGCGCCTCTACTAAAAACCCTCCTGTGAAATTTCCAATTGCTTATCCCTCCACCTTTTACATACCTAGACCCTATTACCATTTCGTTCGAGCTAAGTAAATCATAAAGCGGTTTGATATACTTTGGATCGTGACTAAAATCCGCATCCATGCCCAAAATATAATCGGGCTGATATTTCTGAATCGCATGATCATACCCTTGAATATATGCAGATCCAAGTCCCAGCTTTGATGGACGAACCATAATATCGAGGAAGAAATCAGCGGCTGTAAATTTTGCTCTATTATTATTTATGAATTCCGCTGTCCCATCCGGCGAATTATCATCAACAATTAATACACCTCCCTGCATATTACCTTCTTGGAAGACATTTTTCAGAGCAGGAATCAAATCTATTAAATTAGATAGCTCGTTGTAGGTGGGTATTATAACTACTATAGATTTTGCTTTTTTGCCCTCTGTTGACATATCAATATACTACTATAAATCAAGTCCTAATCACAGGGATTATCGCTATTTTTAATTCAACATAGCAATAAGATTTCTAGACACTTTTCATATAAAAGACTATAATCTCTTTCGTTCACTATTTTTTCTCAAACTATAAAATGAATCGAGATTTGTATCTTCAGAATCCTACTGTTATTAATTTGGTCCTTGATACCTCAAACGAGAAAAAGACCAAGTTAACTTCTAAACCGATACTGGAAGTAATGACACGGAATAAAGGTAAACTCCGTGAGTATAAAGATCTATTGCCAGAATTTGAAATCATTGGCAAAGATTTAGATATTCCCGAAATTCAATCTCTTGACCCATACGCAGTAGCAGAAGCAAAGGCTAAACTTGCCTGGGAAAAAAATGGTCATAGCCCTATTCTTATAGAAGATAATTCATTGGATATTATGGGGTTGGGTGGTAGACCGGGAACATATGTGGATGCTTTCTGCTCTGAGGTTGAAATGCGAAGGATGATAGCAGAGGTTTGGCTAAAGGATAAAGATAGGCGCGCGATAGCGCGCTCTGTAATTTGGATTTATGACGGTAAGGAATTTCACACTTTTGAAGCGACAATTGGAGGACAAATCGCCGAAACGCCAAGAGGCACAAATGGTTTTGGCTGGGACGACATTTTTATCCCAGATGCCGATCCAAAAAAGAGGACGCTTGCAGAAATGTCGGAACATGAAAAAAACCAAATCTCTATGAGAAGGAAAGTGATTGATAAATTTAGAAACAAGCTGATAATTTATCAGTACCCCATTTTTATGATACCAGAGCCGTATGAATCTGAGTTGATCAGACTTCAACCGGAAAAATTAAATAATCGAAGAGCAATTAAATTCGCTTTTTCTCTTGAATCTCTTTTTGACGGGAAAAAGGCACGCAATGTGCCTAATAAAAACTTTGAAGCACCTTACTATACTCCAGTAAAAATGGAGCATAATAAATTTTTTCACCGTTTTAATACAAATTTAGAATCTCCCAGTCTAGGCCTGATTCTTACTGATATAGACCACTCTTACATCAAACAATACCCTAATAATGATCCATATCTTTGGCAGATGGGACCACTTCGCAGGAAACTCGCACTAGCACAAAGAACAGAATTTTTCTTAGATAATCAAAATCCTAAAATCCATAAAATTCTTAATAATATTGATTTGCACGGAGTTCCGCATAGGAGAAATATACGAGCCGCAACAATTGAACAAGCTTTGAATGTAAGATACGGCTCATTTTATACAAACACTCATGCATTAAAAGAGATCGGTTATAAAAAGATATCCGGAAATAAGTATGTAAGCCGCTCGGTTGCAATGGAATTTGGTCTCTTTAATAAAATAGGACGATACGGACGAAGCATTTTTGGTATAGGGTCTATGCCCCCGGTATCCGGTTGGCGAGATGTTTTGGTTACCTGTGCTATCGGTCATATGCCGGTATTCACGCACAGAAATAGTCTAAATGCTGCATATCCCGAGCGACAGATCGAATTGATCCGTCAAGCAAAAGAAGTTCTTAGTCAAATAGGGCTTACCGAAAAAGCTTATCAAAGAGCCGAAAGAAATATTGGGGCAGCAGTTGGAACGGGCAATGTCTCAAACGAAATTAAGCAAGCCAAGGAATTATATAAAAAGGCAAATGTAAAACTTTTTAGAGTTTACACCATAAACGGTGATCCGCGTACTATTGAGACGGCAAAAGCGCTACGCGAAGAATTAGGAGATGATATCGAAATTTTCGTCGGTCAAATTGCAGATAAAACGCAGGCTTTAAAGTTAATAGACAAAGATATCCGCGTGGATGGACTGGTATTTGGACACGGAGGCGGAATGCAGTGCACATCTGCAATTAACGGAATGGCTCTTACCACTCTCGAAGAGATCTATGATGCAATTACTGATCCTATTTTTAATAAGACGGCTATTGTAGCAGAAGGAGGAGTTGGAACTTCAGTTGGTGCACTTTTTGTGCTTGGCGTTGATATGATTTTAAGCAATCAAAAACTTGTTAAAGGAACTATTGAATTAAGTGACATCTTTTTTGAGCATAGCCAAGGTGGCTACTGCCATCCATACCATGGAAGTGCAAGTGCCCCGACTATGCTTATTGAATCAATAAATGAAGATTTGCTTGAACAAAGAATGTCTGCTTCGGGCAGAGCTAAAAAAGTTGAAGGGAAACCAGGTTGTATGTTCTTCTCAGAAAAAGCAAACAGTATGGCTTTTCATATTAATGAGTACAAACATTACGCCGCACGTACACTAACAGATTTAGGTGTATCAAGTTTTGCTGAACTCAGGGAATTTTTACTGCATGACAGCCGAGAATTGTTTAGGATAATATCACCGGAAGCATCTATAATTGCAGCGCCACACGAGACAACATAATAAAAGCAGGAATTATATTTTAATATGATACTCGCCTTCTTCAAGAAGACATATATCAATACCAGCTTGTCTCAACATCATATAATTTAATTGCCGCTTATGATATTCTTCTACTCTTAACGCCAAACTTAATAAAGTATCCAACAATACTGGTTCAACCCCCAATAATCCTGCCATCGTCTCACCACCTCCTTCCGCAGGTGGATGTTTAAGATACTGCCCTGGACCTGTTTCAAGTATTAATGCACCTGAACTTATTAATGGAGGATACATTACTTCCTTTTTACCTAATCCGAGCGCAGAAACTGAACCTGCCAGCTCATCTGCTAATGTTTGTGGCACTACAACCGGTAACGCTCTTGGATTAATAACTGTAGCCATTATGCTTGATTATATCATATTAGATTTAGCATCCATTGCTCTTTTAAGATCGTCTACGGCAGCGCCATGCCAATAACCATTAGATATTACCTCTCTTCCGTCAGCATCCCAAAGAGTAACATCAAGTGTTCTTGGCTTTATAATATCCCGACCGTCAGCACTTATAAAAATTTTCGCCTCCGGTCCAGGTTGAAATGGTATTCTTATTTTATAGGAAACTACCTCTTTAGGAGCGTCAATTAATACCCCCCGAGAATCCCCCAACTTTGCAGCGACAAGATTTACAGTATTAATATTTAAAGGTCCTAATTCCCTTCCTGAAAGAACTAGTAGTGCAAACTTTCTTGAATATTCACCTTCTCTATGTGGATACAAATCTAGTAATGATAAATACTCTCCTTGCATTGTTCTTATTATTAAAGATTTTAATTATATCATATATATATATATATATATTGGGGTCCGGATTACAATCTTGATTCAATCTAACGCAATGTTAAATTTTTTATATTTCGGTTACAATTAACAATCTAATTATCTTATTCTCAAAATGTTAATAGGTATCTTATCCGATTCACATGATCATTTGGTAGGTTTGAGGAAAGCAATAAAGATCTTTAAAGGTCGGGACGTGAATATGATTATTCATTGTGGCGATTGGGTTTCCCCTTTTACCTTAGAATTCTTTGATAGAGAGATGGCAGGATGGAATATTCCTGTAAAAAGTGTCGTCGGTAATAATCCAGGTGATATTAAACGTATAATTACAAATAACACTACTATTGAATGGGCCAAAACAGTAACACTTACTTTTGATATCGATAGGAAAAAATTTATTGTTTATCATGGCGATGATTATGCCATTATGGATGCTTTGATCGAAAGCCAAAAATATGATGTGATTTTGACAGGTCATTCACACGCAACGAGGAACGAAACTGTTGGGAAGACAAAAATAATAAATCCTGGCTCCACCGCTTATTCTTGTGAAGGACAAATAATTGACACAGCGAGCGTGGCTGTTTATGATACAAAAACAAATAAGGCCGAAATAATTTATCTGGATTAAAGCCTCAAAGAAGACTACCTGCTCCGACTACTGGACGAGGTTAGAACCTTATTGATTAATACTTAAATTTTACTGGCTTTGCTCTTAAAATGTCGTCAACGGCAACCCCAAGCGTTCTACCACTTATTTCTATCTTATGACCATCAATATCATAAAGATTAACCCTAGCTGTTCTTGGCATTATAGAACCAATGCCAGCTATATGAATAAACGCCACAGGTCCAGGTTCAAATATAAATTCAACTGATCTTTCTAATCTGTAACTTGTTGCTTCAAGGGGGAATGGTGTTTCATATCCAAGCGCCGACCCTTCTGCTGCATTAACAAGAGTTGCACCACCAATAGCATAATATTCGTCACTAGCTCTTCCGGCAAGAGCCAATAGTGCGCTAGCGACCGAAACTTTATCCACTCTATTAGGATATCGTCCTTCTAATACTTCAAGACTTCCTGCCATTGTATTAATTAATAAAAAATAGTGGTGATTTTTAAATAGGGGCAAGAAAGCTTTCGACATATAATTATATCATAGTTATATAAAAGGGGTCAATAGAAACACTAATAGCTCTCCTATCTATACTATTTTGGGGGTGATTACTGAACTATTCTGATCATACAACCATTGCAAAGGCTCTTACAGGTGAACCATCTCCTTCTTTAATACTTAGAGGAACGCCATAAAATGTGAATCGTTTTGGAAGTTTGTCAGTGTTTTCAATGTTTTCAAAACTAATAATTCCATTCTCTAAAAGATATTTTTCAATTTCAATATCAAATTCACGTTTAGATGAGAGAGAAACAAATTTTGGTTTTACTTTTACAATTTTCTCCGCAATTTCTTTTGAGACATCAATGTCTCGAAATAAAATTCCTTTATTACTTACTATGTCTTTTTCGTTATCAAATATCACCGTTTCACCAATAAAATCTTCAATTCTATAACTATCTAATTTTAAACCCTGATTAGCCATATGGTAGGGCACATTCACGTGAGTACCCGAGTGTGTTGTTATAGAAATACTTCTTAGATTCCATCCCTCCCTAGCAAGATGATGTATTTCTTCTATTAATACTTCTGGGTCGCCAGGATAAACAGGCATATTATCATATAGTTGCTGTGATAAGTCGATGATTTTCATTTTTAGATTATTAACAATATGATAATTATAACAGTGAATCACAATAATTGTTAAATCTGTAACTGGAAAACCTTGTCATTATTGCTCAAATCTCCAACTACTTGGCTAGGGTAAAACTCTTTTGAATAATAAACTTTTGATTGTATAATCTGAATATGAAAAATAAATATAAATTAATTTGTTTCGATTTAAACAAAACTTTAATAGTTGAGAACTCGTGGTCGGTTCTCAATACTGCATTAGGTATTACTAAGGAAGAAGACCAAAGAATGCTAAACCTGTATTGCTCTGGACAAATTTCATATCAGCAATGGCAAAGAAGATTAGAAAAGTACTATTTAAAAAGCAGGAAAGCAAATAAACGTTATATAACTAATATTCTCACAAATTATACATATCTGCCTGGAGTATTAGAAACAGTTAAATATCTTATGAACAAGAACTATAATATTTGCTTGATATCAGGAGCACCGGATATTGTTGTAAAGAAAGTTGCAGAAGAATTAAATATCAAATACTGGTTTTCAAATAATAATTTAATATTTAATAAAGATAATACTTTAAAAAGAATTGATGTAATTGATGACGAAGTTGCTATGAAAAAACAAACTATTATTGAACTTTGTAATATTTTAAAGATCAAACCACAAGAATGTGTTTGTGTAGGTGATGGAGACAATGATATTGGCATTTTCGAATTAACAAAACATGGGATCACATTTCCAAATTCAAAGATCGTGAAATATGCTTGGAAGGTAGTAACCGACCTATCAGAACTGAAGGTAATATTATAATTCAAAACTCTGTTTACTATTCAATCCGACTGTTATAATTAATAGAAGTTTTTATTATTCCACATTTACCAAATAATTATGTCTGCAGAGGGTCATACTTTAAAACAACCCGTTATACCTTCAATGTCTGAGGTGGACATTATTATAGCTAATTATCCAGGTGAGCCATTGAAAGGCAATGATGGAACTGTATATGTAACAGACGATTGGGCTATAAAAGAAATAACTGAATGGAAAGAATTTGAACCCGATACAGCCCAACTTTATGTCGATACCACGAATACATTAGCCCCAATGCAATTTGAAGTTATGGGATATATGTTGACAGTAAACCCCATAGCCGCAATGCTTACAGATCCAGACACAAGAAGAATAATACTTATCAGTAAGACAATTACTGGTGAACCATTATATAAAGCAGCAATTCCAAGCAAAGATGCACTTTCGCGTGAACTGCACGGAACATTATCAGACCAAATGAAAAGTATAACTAGAGCTGAAGCTATAAGGATTGAGCCAATTAATACTATGGTAGTTGGCGATAAACAACTCATTGTAACCGACATTGGCTCAAATATCTGGGAGTTCGGAGAACAGTTACGCAAAAGCAAAAGTTTGAGCTCTGATTAAGTGGACGAGGTTGGAACCATATATTCCTGATGCGGCATAACTTTTCCTTCCATCATTCGTTAAATAATCATTAATATTGTATTAACACACCATAAACAAATTCGTTTTGAAATTTAATTTAGATAATAAGGAAAACTCCGATTAGTGGGTGAAGTTAAAACCATACTTAGATCAGGCCATTAATTTAACGTCATTTGTATAATAGCAACCGCAGCTGAAAGTAATAATGATAGGAGTAATAGTAGGCTAAGAACAAGTAACACCTTTTTATAATTTTTTTTGGTCTTAATAAATGTTCAATCGAATAAAAGACTGCAATGGTAGATACAGTTAAAGAAACTAAAGGAAATATAATAAATAGTATAAAACCGGTCCTTCCATATATTAATTCCCACATGTATCATCAATAATATACAAAAATGGTAGGTGAATGATTATATGAAGTCAACCGATTTTAAATTATGACTTTGAATATTCTGAAAACTCTAATTAGTGAAAGAGTATAGAACTACTTAGCCAACAAATTCTTACTGAACATAATCCTCATTGCGACAATAAATGGATCGGCATATTTTTCTGGATTTTCTTTAATGTCCCGCTTTAATTGATTTAATGTTAGCCAGAGATAATTTTCTGCATACTTGCTATTTATTACAATTTCATTTTTTTCAGCTTTTGCAAGGTAAACAACTTTAAAAGCTTTATCAATATCATTAAAGTGATGATATTTGAAAAGTTCCTTAAAATGGATACTTCTTCCGAAAGCTTCTTTAATTTCCCTTTTCATACACTGTTTATATGTTTCGTTTGCAACTGTGCCGACAACTGGGAAGGTTAATTTCCCAGCATACCATTGCTTTGACAAAGAACGTCTTTGTAATAGTATTTTCTGATTTGTATTTATAAGAAAAAGGTACGAAGATCTATGTATTAATTGCCCATTCAAATAATTTTTTCTAGGAAGTAAACCAATAGGATTATCATTTTCATCAACTTGCGTAATTAGTTCGTTTTCGTTCATGATCATATCAAATTTATAAAATTTAAGTATAGAAACACTCGTTGGGTAGCCATAATCCAAAAAACTCCAACCGACATAAGAAGTTTATGCTACTTTACAACTTCAACCCCGAAGTTTGATAAATCTTTAGCATAATCGATTTTTTCAACCGGCACATCAAAAACTTGTTTGTTTTTGTTAATGACGAAATTTTTATACTCAATGTCTTGATTTTTTAATGCACGTTTTAAATACTTACTAGCAAAATGCATTTGAATGCAATGCGGAGAACCATCTACTGTTAGGAAGCCAACTTTTGTGGTTTTTCCAAGGGCTAAAATATCAACTAGTTTTGAAAAAAGCATATTGTAATGCGACTGTTCAAGGCAATAAACACATATATTGCCCCATTCTTTTTCGAAGTTCTTTAATACATCTGGATAAATTCGGGGAATACAACTACCAACTAATAAGAATTTATCCTTAAAAATAATATCGTAAATATTTGTACTAAGAATATCTGGATAATCCAAAAGACATATCATTAATAGTTGGTGCAAGTATACCAGAAATAAGGTAACCGTTCGAATGAATTAAAACGAATTGAACATCCGCTAATTAAAACATATATACTTTGATAAACTATAGAATATCATTGATCCACATAGATATTACTATATATTAATGATATAATTTCAATCATGAATTTATATCGATGGGATGAACAAAAAACATAAGCTTTCCCGATGTTCTATTATTGATCCGGACGATTTTTGGCGCAAAAACTATATAAGTAATGGTTTCTCAACAAAACCATTGATTTGTAAAAATATACCATCCTTTAGAATTAAATCACTTCATTTTGCAGGTAATCCACTTGAGACACTGCGTTTTAGAAGATTGCTAGGGAAAACAGTTATTTTAAAATCACATAAATCAAAGGACGATTTTTTCCGTAATGCTTTTATTAATCAAATACAACTCCTTTCTGGAACACATAATAGCCTTTGCAATTTTACAAATGTGCTTAAAGGATTTCCTTACGGAATATCTAAATTAAAAAAATATTTTCCTACAATAATTTCATACCGGATTGATCGTTCGGATCCTACTAAAGCGCTCTATTACTGTATGCCTTATTATTCGAGAAAAGACGGTTGGCTTAATGGGAAAGAGTTTTTAGAGACTAAAAAGAGTAAGGACGAAATTACAGAGTTTATAGAAAAAATTTCGTACCCAATAAATATTATGCATAGTCAAACAAATTTAGAACCACAAAGTAGGGATTACTACATTTCACGAATGAAGAACTTTTTTAATGTTATTTCTGTACGATTACAAAACGATCCCGATTTAAAATTATATGAAAATAAAACCTCTTTAATAATTAACAAATTATTGTGTAGGCCTTTGAAAAGTTTAAATACATCCATATGTGTCTCAATTAAATCTGATAGTTTTTGGGAATCTGTTACTCCTAAACAAATATCACTTATAGACGGAGATCTTTTTTTAGAAAATATCTTATATAACCATCACACAAAATCAATAAAACTTATAGATGTTGGTCATATTTGGAGTTTATTTTGTGGAGATCCAATATTTGATCGTGAAAAATTATGGGGCTCTATAACAGATGAATTAGGCTCAATACGAGAAGGCCGATTCGAACTAAACATTAAAAGTAATAAAATTAATTATATACTCCATCAATATTCCAGTAAATGTAAAATTAATAAACTCTATATTGATACGCCTCAAAATTTTAATTGTATTTTTAAAAATTTCATGACTAAAGACAATACAAATATCGATGCACGTAGGTATCTTGCTCGTTCTTTTTATGCTGCTAGCGTACTTCCAATATTAAAAGGTAAAAACAAGTTAATTCGATATTTTATAGCCGTTGAAAATTTAAATTTAGCCTTAAAAGAATTTAACCTTTTATAATTTTCCCATGAATTTAGATTTAAAAAATAAAGTCGTTTTAATAACAGGAGCAGCTGGAGGTATCGGTATTTCCTGCATAATTAACTATTTAAATGAAGGATCAAAGGTAATTGGTACATATAGGAGTATCAACAATTATTCAAAAACACTAATCGATACTATTGGCAAAAAAGGCTTAGCAGTCAATGTCGACCTCCGTGATGAAGAGGATGTAAAAAAGTTATTTGCAAAAGTTAACAAAAGGTATGGGAGAATTGATGTATTGGTATGTGTTGCATCAATTTGGCCCACAAAATTCGTCAATATTTCTGATATGCCCTTCCAGAGGTGGCAATCTACATTTTCAAGTAATGTTGATTCAATATTCTTGTGCTGCAAAGAATACTTTAATAATCTAAAAAGGTATAAAGGTGATTTTGCTTCTCTAATTTTGATTGGTTCTGTAGCGGGTACATATGGCTTAGCTGGCAAATCTGATTATGCAGCCTCGAAATCTGCAGTCATGTACGGTTTAGCCAAAAGTTTAAAAAATGAAATTATCGAATATGCAAAATTTGGCAGAGTCAATGTTATTTCTCCAGGATGGACAAATACGCCCATGACAGAAAATTACCTCAAAGATAGAAATTGTGTGAAAAGGGCTATGCAAACAATGCCTTTGACAAAAGTTGCTTCACCTGAAGACATATCAAAACTTGCTATATTTCTGGGTTCAGAAAAATGTTCCGGACATATTACTGGTGAAGTTATAAATGTTGCTGGTGGAATGGAAGGTAGAGTATTACATAAAATTGAAGAAATTGACCCCCTGATTCCTTAAACAATAATGAATTTCGGGTTCATAATCGTTATCCGTTACCCCCCAAACAAAAGTATAGTCTGCCCCCTTATCTATTTGAGGTCTTATTATTTATTAAGATTATTTTACTGTTTCAAATTGATGTAAACCAAACACAGCCCTTAACATATGGATGACATCTGTTTTGGTAGATCTAATTGGATTATCTTCACGATCAGCCTCTTCTCTTGTTTTTAAAGCCTGTTTGGTGAGTTTTAAATTAACTCCAACATTATCTGCCATTTCAACTAGCTCCATCATTTCTCCAAATGTTTTGCCACCAACTTGTACATGTCCTTCCTTGGCCAGCATGTCATTTTCCAAACCAAACACTAAACAATCAATTAAATAACTCCCCGCTTTTGAAGTTTTTAATTTCCTTGCCATTTTTAACACATCCTCCAGGTTTATATTTAATTCGTCAATCCAATAACCCACTATATCACCAATATACTCCATCTCTGCATATTCTTGAGCATTGTGCAATCCCTTTACAAGATCAGCGACATACTTACCAACGGCAATTATTGTTCTATCTTTTGCGATAGAACATAAGAATGGTTCGGCTATTTCTAAGGCTTTTGTATTTTGATTTTCTACCATTATACAGGCTCCCCCTCGTGCACCAGTTACGCCTCTTAATTCACCTCCGGAACCTAATGCACCTCCACTTGTACCTGCCGATAGGTATCCTACATCTAACTTAGACATTCTCTCATATATTTCCTTTGCCAATGATACTTTTGTATTACCTGACTCAATGACAACATCATTAGCATCTAGGAGATACTTCCCAGAACCAGGAGAAGTCTCAGTTTTAGTAAGTTTTTCTATGACACCCACTAAATCTTTTAGACTATTTTGGGGAACCATTAAATTTATTACAACGGGCTTACTAGGGAAATCAATCTTGGCTTTTCTGATGGTTTCTATTAAGTCGAGGCTTCCCTGAATTCCAGGTAGGTTTTGTATGCCATTCAATTGTGTTTGAACAGTGTCTACGAAAGTCATTTCGACCCCTCTCTTACTTGCTAGTTTAGCCTGTTGAGCACCCATTAGACCTGCCCCGACTTGTATTATAGAAGCCTTATCTTGTGGTCGCTCATCACAATGTATATGATGGGCTACTGGTGTGACATCTTGTGCGCTGGTGAGATCCTTTAGTACTTCCGAGGTAATTATTGAACCAAAACTGTATGCTGCATAAATCCCCCCTATGTCAACTACCATCTTCCTAGCTGGATCGTTTTCTGCTATTTTTTCTGCTGCTAGTATAACCTGTTTTGTACCAAAAGCTTGCACATCAAGAAGAATTTCTTTAGCCTTGTCGACCTGAGCTTGAAGATTGGCCTCTAATGGCATGTTAACTTCAAATGATCTCCCTTGATTTAGTTCGTCCTCTGTATAAGGTCGAGTGCCAGCCATTATATGCTATGTAATAAATATTGTAATATTTATAATTCTTAAGCGGATTATATACTTATTATAGATTCAGGTCAACGCTATGCTTTACCATTAAATTTTTACAGATGCGATTTAACTATAATTAATGTTAAATCTTTCTTTAAAAAACTCCGTTTAGTGGACGAAGTCAGAACTCTTTTATTAATACTTTTTTAAAGAAAGCCCCCCATCAGCAACTATCACCTCACCGCACATCGAATCATTTTCAGCAACGAATAAATAAACATCGGCAATTTCCTCTGCTGTTAAAAATCTTTGAATTGGTATTGTTTTGGTTAAATTATCTAAATATTCTTTTGAGAATTTATCGTAGTGACGGGTTTTAGTCTTCCCCGGAGCCACTGCATTGATAAGTATTTTGGGGGCATATGCTTTTGCAGTTGTTTTTGTTAAATTTATCACCCCTGCTTTTGCGGCAGAATATGCCTCAGTATCTGGACGTCCCATATGCTCAATACCATTTATAGATGCTGCGTTTATTATCTTGCCTGTTCCTCCCTGCTTTAACATTATTTTAATTGCTTCTTGGGAGCAAAACACAGCTGTATAGAGATTACTTTTTATATTGGTTTCCCAATGATCCAAATTTGTTTTTAAGAACTCCCCAATTAAAGCCTCACCTGCATTATTAACTAAAACATCAACTGTTTTGAATTTAATTATAATTTTTTTAAATATTATTTCGACTGTTTTTTTGTCAGCCAGATCACCAGAAATAATCATACTTTTTACACCAAACTGATTAACCATCGATTGAGTTTCAATCGCTCCATCCTTATTTCCTCTATACGCTATAACAATATTTCCACCCTTTTTTGCAAACGCTACTGCTATAGCCCGCCCTATTCCACTTGATGCCCCAGTGACAACAACAGTTTTATTTTTAATTTCCATGAAAAATTAAGTTAAGAACTATAAATCCAATATTCGAATTTGATCCTTAGGCCAAAGCTCAGTGTTAAAAAACTTTATACGTTTAGGAATAATTTTATATATTGATGAAGTGCCTGCTTCTAAAAACCTTTGTGGGTTATCTAATTTTTCCCCACCTTCTGCCGTTATCAATTTGTTCCACATTTTAAACATCCATTCTAATTGCTTAATAATATTAACTTGCTCGGCCGTTCCATATAATTGAATACCCTTTTGTGGTTTGTGTATTGATTGATGCGAATCGGCTATGGAAACAGCTACCTCATGGTTTACATCTATTGCCTTTGAATGTTCCCGCCATTTTTTGCTTAAAAAATACAGATTTAGATCTTTATCATGTACATAATATAAATTAGCAATCCAAGGTTTTGCCCCATACACCGCTACTGACATAAGTTTTTGTGTTTTTAAATACTCAAATATTAGATTTTTTAAATCAGTATTCATTGACGAATCAATAAAGCTTATATATCCACATATTACAACTTTTTTAGCGGATCTTAAAGTGTGAATTGAGCCGGTCTATTTTTTAAAACTCCGATTAGTGGATGAGGTCAGAACTATCTTTCTCCTTTTTCCTAACAAAATATTTTATTGTTTCTATCCATAGAAGAGCAACTACCGTTACCCCTAATTGTATGAATAAAAACTCGGGTTTAAGTTGTACCGTCCCAAGGATGTTATTTAAAAAAGGTATATATAGTGCGGCAAATAAAAGAACGAAGCCATAAACACCTGATACTAACAACCATTTATTAGATAACAACTTTATTTTATAGATCGGTTGCCTTAGGCTTTTAAAACCAAAAACATATATCAGATCTACTGTAGCTATACACGCAAAAGTAACTGTCTGAGCAAATGCTAAATCACCGGTCAGTTTGATGAAGTATGCAAAAATAATTAGAGCAAGGATTCCTATAACAAGGCTAACCCCACCAATTATCAATAAAATTGAATTATCTAGTATTTGTTTTCCCTTGTTTACAAAGTTAGAGCTCATAAGGTCTTGCTCTTTTGGTTCAAAAGAAAGTACTATATCTGGAGGTCCATCGCATATTAAATGAATCCAAAGGATCATTACGACTGTTAAAGGAATTGGCAGGCCAAAAGCTATTGCTCCTACTATTAATATGATCTCTTTAAACGAATTTGATAATACATACGCGACAATCTTTTTTATGTTTGCAAATACGAGTCTCCCTTCTTCTATGGCGCTAATTATTGTACGAAAATCATTATTGAGAAGTATCAAGTCGCCAGCCTCTTTTGCTAAATCCGACGAGTCTCCCATAACAACACCTATGTCAGCCTTCTTTAATGCCTGGGCATCATTTACACCATCGCCTGTCATAGCAACAACTTCTCCTTTTTTCTTCAAAACTTGAACGATACGTAGTTTGTGATGAGGGGTAACCCTGGCAAATAAAGAAATGTTATCAATTACTTTGTACATTTCATCGTCTGTGAGTTTTTCAATGTCGCTCCCTTCCAAGACCTCATTATCAGATAAATGAATATTAATATCTTTCATAACTCTAAGTGCAGTTCCCTTATGATCACCAGTGATAATCTTAACTTTGAGGCCAGCTTCTTTTGCCATTTGTAAAGTTCCTAACACTTCTTCCCTAATCGGGTCCTCAATTCCAATAAGACCTTGCCAAGTAAAACCCTTTGTCTCCTTTAATTCCCCTTTCGATTTAGAGGCAAAAGAGATTAACCTGAGTCCCGATTCTGTCCATTCCTCAATCTGTCTTTTTGTTGATATTTGTTCACCCTCCGGTATATCACAAAACTTTATTACTATATCGGGCGCACCAACAATGCAGGCAAATTCCTTACCATCAAGCTCACCAACTGCATATGAATACTTTTTTTCACTATTGAACGGCTCTTCATATTTCCGAATAATTCTTTTTACAATCGGATTAAAAATTTCCTTATAATTTTCTGAGAGATAATTCCACAAAGAAACCTCAAGATTTGTCCTTTGCTCATTAGAGAGCGCAACCGCTGCAATTACTTTATTTTCATCATTAATATCCACGCGGACAACTTTCATATTTCCCTCAGTTATGGTACCGGTTTTATCAAGACATATAACCGTTGTTGAACCAAGAGTTTCGACAGAAAGTAATTTCTTAACTAGCCCTTTTTTGTTCAGTATTCTTTTTGCCGCAATCGATAATGCAACTGTCACCGCAATAGGCAACCCCTCCGGAATGGCCGCAACCGATAGAATTACTGCAATTCTAAGCATCTGCCACACATCAGTTCCCGATACAATACCAATAATAAATATCACAACACACAGACTTATTACAATCAAACTAAATTTCTTAGCAAAGATGCTAAGCTGTTTTTGTAATGGAGTCTCGTCTGCCGATATTTCGATTATGCTCTTTCCTATTTTCCCAAGTTCAGTATCCTTACCGATCTTTTCAACACGCATAAGACCTTCACCAGAGAGCACAACTGTACCCATAAATAGATTTGGATCATCTATACCTTTCAAAATTGCTTCCTCTTCACCCGTTAATATAGCTTCTTTAATCAGCAATTTTTGTGATTCAATTACTAGTCCATCTGCTGGAAGTTTATCACCTGCGCCCAAGACCACAATATCACCTATCACTATTTCCTTTATATCAATCTTAGACCTATGACCATCACGCACTACAATGGCATAACGACTCACCATTTCTTTTAAAGCCTCGAAGGTGTTCTGAGCTTTATATTCTTGAATAAAGCTCATTATAATATTTAATAGAATAACAGCTAAAATTAATAATGCGTCAAAATACTCGGAATATATAACTGAAAAAATTCCAGCAAAAATTAAGAGATATATTAGAGGATTTTTAATTTGGGAAACGAATATTGTAAACCAAATAATGCTTTTCTTCTTAGGGAGCTCATTTGGTCCTGATTTCAACCTTATTTGTTCAGCTTGTATGGTAGTTAATCCATCTATTTTCATAAAAATAATTTAGCATATACCATTCCATATGGCGAATATGAAATTGGCTCCGATTAGTGGACGAAGTTAAAATTTTTATCTATTATTGTTCAATAAACTCCCACCAACAAACTTTTCCTTGAATCTGTAGAAATTGCTGCTTTTCTGTATCAAATAAAGCAATATCAGGTTGCTTTATTTTTTTATGTATTTCCCAAATTGGTTGCTTAGTAAACTGTGCTCCGAATAATGCGAGTATTGCGCCATGAGTAACTATTGCAATATTTGAACGTCCTTTACCCTCTTCTATTTTCACACATTCATCTAGTGCCTTCTGAAATCTTGTTAACGCTTCCACCTTTGACTCACCACTATTCCACCTTTCTACTTTATCAGTAAAGAATGTTTCAGCATACTCTTCGAAGTTTGGAAATATTCTATTAGTAAAGGTTGTGATTTCGGAAAATCGAGAATCAGTTTGAATGTTTAAACCATTCTTTTTGGCTATGATTACAGCAGTTTCAAGCGATTTAATTTCTAGACTTGAGTGAACCATTTCGATATTTCTCACTACTTCTGATTCAGCAAGTTCTGAAGCCAGCTTCACACCTTCATCAGTTAACCCCCAACTTGTAATTGGTGTTGATGAATTAAAGTTAACCTTGGAATGTCGAATGAATGTAATTAACATTGCAGAAATATAATATAGCAATGATTATATCACTCAATTTAGCGAAGTTTAATTAGATATGCTGTACTTAAATGGGTAGCTGAAAAACCCTGCTCTTATTACCAGAACTCCATTTACTGGACGAAGTTAGAACTCAAAAATTACTTTATTCAAAATATAATATGAATCTTAAGAATGACACATACGTAATATATATTGGAACAAAAAATTTTACAGAGAAGTATTATAGAGATAATCTGGGATGGGTGAAAATATCTGCAAAAGGTAGAAAGTTCCGAATGACGGCAGAACAGCTATTAAATCACTTATTGCCCGCTGTAGCAAGTGTTAAACCGGGATTATTCTTAAAGGTCGAACATAATTTTGCTATAAGTAAGGGGATAAAAGCTCCGATTACTGGACGAAGTTAGAACCCTACTTTTTTCTCTTTATAATAATAGCAAAGATTATTAAAATTAATTCTGCTAAAACACCAACTATAAACAAAGGAAACGTTGAAGGTATAACACCATTTCTTAAATTTGAAAAGAATACCGACCCGTATTGACAGGTCCCATCCCATAAATATCCTTCTGCTGTCATACCCCCACAGGGGACTTGTATGAAATAAGCACCTAGTAATATAAGTGTCAAGAAGAAAATTAGAGTTATTATTAAAACTAATTTTGTTTTCTTTTTCATTAATTTTGAAATAAATTATTTATCATTCAATAACAGATAAACCTAATCTTTTGGATTCTGTTGTGAAGAAATCTCTACATTTACCAATCGGGAAATCAACAACATACCTTGGTTTATCAATGTCAGCTCCAAACGATCTAAATCTCTTACCTAATTGGAATTTATCAACATGCCAATCAAATTTAATTTTAGCCATTGAAATTAAATCATTTATATTTAATTTCTTGTCAGAAAGAATAGTATATATATCTGTAAAGTCTCTTGTTCGGGGATTTTGATAAATAGTAAAAATCTTGTTAACAGCAATATCAACTATACTATCTATTTTTAAATTATTGTGTTGAATAGATTTTTCGATCTGCGTAAAAGGGTAATAGGTAAACTCAACTTTTAATTGGTAACCATCAGCGAAATTTAAAAAAAATAAATTTCTGTTATTAATAATTTTTATATCAAATTCGATATAACCAATTTTATTCTTATTAGTTTTCAAGAAAGATAATATCGTTATATTATCAATTTCCACTTCAGTAAAGAAATCTAAATCATCAGAATATCTATATGGGTAGTAATACCCTACCAATGCAGTACCCCCACTAAGATAATAGTTTGAAAATAGCTCCGATTTTGAAATTAATTCTAAAAAATTGACTTGTTCTTTTGTTAAGATATTTATATTCATTTACTTTAGGTAAGTAAAAAAACAACATACTCCTTGACGTCCTTGGGAATATTCAAAAATTTTATATTTTTGAGTAAATATTTTTTATCTAGTTTATCACCCTCATTAAATCCAAATGTTAATATCTGTTCCACTCGCCATTTAATGTATTGTGGACTATTCTCAGACATTTTAGTTGTATCTGTCGACCAATTTCTCATACACAATTATATCATTTTTAGGATATTGTAGGATATTGAACTTGAAAATATTGATCTTATTTATCAAAGCTCCGATTACTGGACGGAATTAGAATTCTCATAATGAACTCACTCAGGAAATCAAAAATCAGGAGGGATATTAACTGTGATACTAGCTCCACCTGTAAGTTTTTTCAGTATGGCGTCTAAAGTGTCAAGATTTTCCAATAATACAGCTGGTATTTTTTCAGCAAGTGGACCTTGATCAGGTTTTAATTCTAATAGTGTTGTTCCATGCATTTTCATCGAAAGTACTTGACCCACGTCATCGGATGGGCCTTCTTTCTTACCAGATACAAATATCCATTTGTCTGCACCTGTACATCTATCCATTAATGTTACACTAGTCAAACCCATTGCTAATGCATTTAAAATCTTCGACCTCTCTCTTAAATAGTTAATTTTATCAACCTCTAAATCTACTATTTTCATAAATCGTAACAATAAATATTATTGAAAGATTGTATCATATGGCGCTAAAATCTCCAATAGAGGGCTATTCTCAAATTTCAAACTCCCCCTCGTGGACAAGTTCAGAACTCTGGATTGGAAAAGCATCAGTGTTAATTTTCGCGATTTATTAGTTATTTGATACAGAATATAGATTAAACAGCGACAGTCGACTGGTGGTAATAGCGCTATTTAGGCTTGCCAAACTTCTTAAATCATGTATAATAATATTATGAAAATTCAAAGAACAATAACCGAGGCCATAATTCGTAAACTTAAAACCTCCAATAAAGGGATAGTTATCTATGGTGCTAGACAAGTTGGGAAGACTACGATGGCAAAAGATATAATTGCAACGCTAGGTCTAAAAACACTGTCAATAAATGGCGACCAATCACGCTTTATCGATATTATCTCAAGTCGTGATCTAGCAAAAATCGAATCATTAACGCATGGATATGATTTATTATTTATTGATGAGGCACAGAGAATTCCTGAAATTGGTATTAATTTAAAAATTATTCTTGATAGCATTCCAACATTAAAAGTTCTGGTTACTGGTTCATCTTCGCTTGATTTGGCAAGTAAGATCACTGAGCCACTTACAGGGAGAGTCTGGAATTACCACTTATACCCTATTTCTACTTTAGAATTGTCAGGAACTAACAACAAATCAGAACTTCAAGCCATGCTTGAAGAAAGACTTGTCTATGGTTCATATCCTGAAGTTTTCTCATTAAAATCACAAAAATTAAAAAACGAGTATTTACAGAACTTAGCTGATTCATACTTGTATAGGGATTTGATTGAATTTGGTGATATTAAGAATTCATCAAAGATTAGAGATTTACTCAAATTATTGGCTTTCCAAATTGGATCGGAAGTTTCATTATCCGAACTTGGTAGTTCTTTAGGTATAAGTAAGGATACAGTTGCAAGATATATCGATCTTTTAGAGAAATCTTTCATAATATTTCGAATTAGTGGATTCTCTCGAAATTTAAGGAAAGAAGTTACAAAAATGAATAAGATATATTTTTACGATGTTGGAATAAGAAATATTCTAATAGACAATTTAAAATATTTGAATGATAGGAACGATATTGGAGTACTTTGGGAAAACTTATTAATTATTGAAAGAATCAAATATCTTTCTTATAAGCAAAAAAATTTCTCAAGATATTTCTGGAGAACTCATACTGGAGCCGAACTAGATTACGTTGAAGAACAAAATGGGCAAATTTCTGGCTATGAATTTAAATGGAAAAACAAACAAAGCAAGGCTCCAAATTCTTGGCAAGAAACATATACAAATTCAACTTACAAAGAAATAAACCGAGAAAACTATTTGGCGTTTATTTGTGATTGATCGTACTAAAACGCTCCGCAGAGAGGGCTCGAACCTCTAACCAATCGGTTAACAGCCGATTGCTCTACCATTGAGCTACTGCGGAATCACAAGCAGTTACTATACATAGCAATGTGTTAAATCGCCGAGTTAAATTTATCATGAAAGGGCTTATTTGGCAAGATTTTCGGTATGGATTTTAGCCTTGTATTCTTCCTTTTTGACCTGAATCAACATTATCGTAATTACAATTCCGCCTAAAACAGTAGCGCCTCCAATTACAAAGAAAAATGCCCTAAAGACTTCGTGACTAATTGACGATAGTTCGCCACCAAAAAAACAAAATACGGCAGTGCATAAACTCATCACAGTCTCGTATGTTGCATATTCCCTTCCTTCTTTGTCCTTATCAAGGTTTTTCGCAAAAAGTTTTCTCCATCCAATTAAATTAAATGAGGCCCCTACCCCAGCCAAGGCCATTATCAAATAATATTCATACGGTTGAGAAGTTAATGGAAACAACATAAAATTTATCCCAATTAGAGCACTACCTATTCCCAGCGCCCAAATCTCATCAAAGTCCTTTTTGGTTCTATCAACAACAAAACCAATCGGTACTTGGAAAACCGCCCTCATCACATAATAAATTGATAATCCGATAGCAATATACTGTATGCTCTTGTCTCCATAGCTATAGGTCAAATAAATACCCTGCAATGGTGCGGCGATCAAATACGTGCCCCAAACTAGCACATCGCTTAAAGTGAGTATTATGATTATTTTGTTAAATCTTTTTGTTTTGTTTATCATATAGATGATATTTTATTATACTTTTAATGGAAGCTCAAATTAAAAACGCTGTTAGCCATAAAATTGAATTAGGTAAATATAGACATTTTAAAGGTGATCTATACCAAATTATTGGTATTGCACATGACAGCGAGACTTTGGAAGAACTGGTGGTTTACCAAGGTTTGTATGAAAGTGATGAATGGGGAAAGAATCCAATCTGGGTAAGACCAGTTAGTATGTTTACTGATTATAAAGAGATCGATGGAAAAAAGGTAAAAAGATTTGTGAGGGTCTGATTCTAGAAACCAAAGTCAATTTCTTTTCTCTTACGGCCGCGCTTTTTTTTGCGGTCAATTTTTAACTCAGACTCGATCTCTGCAACCGGAATTTTAAGGTTTGCGATTTCCACTCCATCAACCGCAAGCGCATTAAGGCCCCCCTCTATCAATGACCTTAAAGTGTTTTTATCCAGTTTATATTCAAACGAAAGCAACATGCTTGTGGTTTTGGCTTTGGATATTTCGGCAATTTTATCCGCTAAAAACTCGAGCACATAAGACTCATTGTGTTTTTTCGTAATGCTATGCTCTCTAAACATCATATCTAGATCTACTATTACACCATCAATCCCAGTCGCCAATAACCCTTTTAGTACAATCAGACTATGGGGCGAATGAACAGCAATTAATAACTTTAATGTTGATGATCTTCTAAAACCCTTTGATGTGAAAAGTTTTTTGAGCTTTATCAAATCTTCAATATCATCGATGTTGTCAAAACAGTACCAGAGATTCCTTAACGCATCTTTGTTTCTCATCTCCGCAATGGCAGACAATTCCGTCTCAACAACTTCCTCGAGCATCTCGTCTCTTCCAGCACTGACTAAAATAACAGGACGTCTTTCTGCTTTGTTCAATATTTCTACTATTTTTGAGCTTAATTCACTTAAGTATAGATCTTTGTCGTATCGCTCTATAATGTCGGCTACTCTAACGACATAGCCATCAACATTTCCGACACTTATCATGGGTTTTGAGGCG
>Ga0209668_10000056_pt1 | contig 43794 bp, 49 predicted proteins | sample FrelakmetPLP11PL_FD_187150 | JGI IMG/M metagenome (GOLD analysis project Ga0209668, IMG submission 187150) | Freshwater lake sediment microbial communities from the University of Notre Dame, USA, for methane emissions studies - PLP11 PL (SPAdes)... | ecosystem: Environmental > Aquatic >...
TGAGTTAGTACATCAAGTTACTGTAAAAGGTTTAACTAGTGATCCTAAGTTCAGAGCTGATATGGAAAAGTTATTAGCTGAAGCTAAAAATTATATTAGAACTCCTGAAGCTGAACAACAATTTGGTTCAAAGCCTTTATACGGTACAATGAACGTTGAAGAATTTGTGGCTGAAGCATTGTCAAATGATACATTCCAGGCCATGCTTAGTAACATTCCTTACGCCGCTACCGGGAAATCTTTATGGGAAGAGTTTACTGATACGGTTAAACGTTTTTTAACAAAAATATTTGGCCCTAGAGTTGATTCATCTTTATTGGATGAAGCCATGTATTTAATTACTAATAAGCTAGAGGCTGATATAGCTGGGCCTGCTGCATCTACTACAGGTGCTACAGGGGGAACAGCAACTACCACAATAACTCGTAGCACTCCTGTTAGTATAATTCAGAAAGATGCTCTTGGATTATTTGAAAAACTAGCTGCTGATTACCGTGCGTATTATAAGATAAATAAAGGTGGTACTTTAGGATTAACAGATGATGAACTAGTAGACTCTCAAGAGTTTGAAGATTATGTTCAAACATCAGACAGAGCTGGTAAAATCATTGATGCTTACAACGGTGGTAAACCAGCAACTACAACCACTACTACCACAACAAAAACAACTGTTAAAAAAACTACAGCTCCTGCAAACAAATGGTCAGCTGGTAAACAGTATAGTTTTACAGGAACAGTACAAAGAAAAGATGGTACCTCAATTGATCTTACTAAAGTTAATATGGAGGTTGTTGAAGACCAAGGTGCATCTGTAGATCCTGATACAGGAATAGCAGAACGCATCATTGTATTAAAAGATTTAACAACAGGTGAAGAATATATCATTGACTTAGGTTCAGCCGCAGGTAAAGCTGTTGTTGTAGAAGATATAGCGGCAGCACCAGTAACAGATCCACACTTTGAAAAGTGGTCTAACATAATTAAAAATGCTGCAAGTGCTAAAGAGCTTTATAAAATAACTCAGCAGATTGATGCTACAACAGAAGGAATGAGTCCAGAGCTAATGGATTTAATAGGTGTGAGAAGAGCAGAACTTCCTCAGATAGATGAACCTGTAGGTGAAAACTTATTTGAACTTTATGATGAAATCAAATCAGGTCAGAAGCTTGAAGAATTTATGGATAAAGCCCGTGAGGTTTTAGCTACAGGAACAATGGCTCAAAAGAACTATTATGCCTCCGTGTTTAATCAACCTTTTAATTCTGTATTACTTGATAAACTAGAAAAGGATAAGAAGACCCAATTAGCAAATGAGTTTGAATTTACTGATCTTATTCCTGATACAATTGTCAGATTAAATAATGGATTTACGTCAATGATTGTTGGGAAAATAGAAGGTAATACTGTATATTTGCTAACACCGCAAGACAGACAAACAAATAATATGAGCAATGCCCTAAAGGTAACACCTGATGATTTTAAAAAAGAAATCAAGTACATTGAAGGAGACTTCGTAGCTGATGTAACAACTACTCCAGACATAACAGATGCTGAAAAAGCTGATGTTGAATCAGAAGCTAAAGCTTTTAAAGATAAAATTGATCCTGCTGAAGCTTTAGCATTAGCTAAAAAATTTGCTGAAATGCCCACAGATGAGAGAAAAAAAGATATAAGTAATAAATTCAAATCTTGTAAATTATAATTAATAATGAGTTGTTTATCACAAGAAGAAATAAGAGAAGCTCTATTCGGTTTAGTAGCTGGTGATTTATATGATAAAGCTAAAGAAGATCAAGTAATTGACTTACCAGCTTATATAAAAGAAGTATATGATTTTGTTAAAGAATCATCAGAAGATGAAGCTACAGCTATTAGCGCTGCTGCAATGACTCCATCTATAGTTAAATTAATTCTTGCTTTAGATAATGAATTAGTTGATAAGCTTGAAACAAAAAATCCAGATCTTGAAAGTGATAACCTGGCATTAATTAAAAAATTTAAAAACAATACAGATGCTGTAAGGGAAACTGTAGGTATTACTGAAGCTCCTGTATCTAATCCTGAAGATATTAAAGCTGCTGCTTCTATAGCAGTTACTGATGTAAGACCTACATCAAAAGTAAAGGAAGCTTTTAATAGATTCATGACTTGGGCATTCCAGACTTTCCGTGTTGACATTGAGAACTACACAGATCCTAGTAAAGAAACTTGGATGAAACCAAAAGTTGAAGAAGCTTTAAACTTTACAGTACAAAAGAAGATTAATAATGCTTTACAAAAGCAAGGCATTAATGATAGTTCTGAAATGACTCTTGATGGTGTTAAAGGTGGAGTGTACTTAAAAGCAATGAATGGTAAAGCTTTAAGAGCAGCTCATCTTAATTTAATTCCTAAAAAAGAAAATGGTGATACACCATTCTTATCTGTAAATGATATTTACATGGTTCTTACTACTGAAGATGGAAAGCCTATACAATTTGATAAAGAAGGAACTGTTGTTTCAGAAGGGCAAATTGTTTATTTAAGAGCTAAGAGTAAAGCACCAATGGATGAAGATGGTAACTTCATAAGTCCTGATGATAAAGCTTTAGCAAAATACATTAATACTAACGTAACTAACAATCCAGATTATAGTGATAAAGCTAAAACAACTGGAGCTAATGCTGTAAAAGCTATTGCTAAAAGTATTCAAGATCAGATTGAAACTATGGCTAAAGCAGCAGTACCCAACTTTGATGCTTTACCAGAATCTGATAAAGAAAGACTTAAAAAAGAAGCAGCTGATAGATTAAAAGAAGAGTACTCTGTATTAGAAAAAATGAGAGAGTACGTTAAAGCTAATCCTAATAAACCATTACTTTCTGTAATGACAGGTGTTGCTGAAGGATTTGTACCATACTCACCTTATTTACCAACGCCATTAACAGGTTTTGATTTTGAACAAGGTTTTAATCCGCGTGTAGAAACAGAAATTCAAGCAGCTACATCTAACTTATATCAGTCCGGTACTTACTTTAAGTATCCTAATATTGATCAACCTATAATGATAAATAAAAAACCACTTGTTCAGCAAGAGGATATTTTAAATAGCATTGTTGATTTATTTACAAAAGACTTGTGGTCATATGTCAACGGTGTATTGCAACCAGTATCTATTGCAGATAGACAAAACTTAATTCAGCAATTTATTGTAAGTGACTTACATCATGTATCTTTCAAGGGAGATATGAAATCTGGTACACTTAATTTTTATAATGAAGATGGTAGTGTAAATATTGAAGTTAATGGTAACAAGTTTAAAGTAAAGTTTGACGGTTCTAAAACAGGTCAAGAAGCTGCAGCTGCTGCTATAAAAAAACATTTAAGTACTGGTATAATTGTCTTTGATGAAAGTGGTAGATTTCCTGCAGATAGATCAATAAACACTAAACCAAAAGCGTTAAAAGCTGCTGAAGCTTTAGGTACTCAAATTATTTATGCAGAATATGAAACAAATGCAGATGGTGTAAAGACTATAAAACGCAATGATTTAGAAAGAGCTAATAGACCTGGTGTGTATGCTATACAAAAAAGTAGAGAAGGTGCTCCTTATAGTTATGAAGGTAGTAGTGGACCTGAGTATGATTACTTTCATATAAACGTACCCTCTATTGTTATTAAAAAAGATTTACTTGATACCGATTATAAAGCAATCTCTTTTACACAAGAGGGTGATAAAACTATTTTAAATACTAAAGATCAAAAATACAATGACTTTATTAAAAATAATTTTACAACTAATGCTGTACCTTATGACAGAAAAATTGAGCTTATAAATTCTTCTGTAACTTTTTCACCTACTCCTGAAGCCATGCTTACTATAGCAGGAGAAGGAAAAAAAGCAGAGCCTGTTACAGATGAAGAAAAAATTGCTGATTACAGATCAAAAGAACAAGCAGAGTTACTTGCTGAAATACCTAATAAAGCTGACTACCCAGATACGTATGGTACAAAGCAAGGTGGTATGCCAGATGCTTTATATGCTATATATAAACCTATTTATGATAAGTATAATAAATTAATTACTGAGGTATTAGAAGCTAAACCTACTGAGCCAACTATTGAGCCATTAACAACAGCTACTACATCATCATTATCTCCAGAAGATATTTTAAATAGTCTAGAGAACATGAGTAATGAATCTGACTTTGAAAGAAACGCAACATTAAAATTGTCTGGTGCTCGTGGAAGCAATGAACAATTAGATGCTGCAAGAGAATGGTATTCTAAAAGTCCTTTAAGATTTCACTTTCCTTTTAAAGTTGTATTAGCAGCTCTTAATGCAAAGAGACCTGGTCCTGCCGCTAAGTGGGCAATTGAAGGTATAACCTTATTCCGTTATTTTGACAACCCTGAGGTTAGTGGTGACTATACAGATTTATATCATGAAGCTTGGCATGGCTTTACTCAAACGTTTCTTACTCCAGAAGAGAGAGAAGCTATGTATGAAGAAGCCCGTAAGAAGAAAGGTTCTTTTACAGACTACCACGGCAAGCGTGTAACTTTTCAAAGTGCTAGTTGGAAACAACTAGAAGAGTATTTAGCTGAAGACTTTAGAGCATACATGATGTCAGGTGGTAAGACCAAAGATAAATCATCACCAACTAAGAACAGTATCTTTACAAGAATCATGAACTTCTTGAAAGAGCTTTTCTCCGGTGTAAACATCAATGATGCTACATACAATCCATTAGGTATTCCTAAAATTCAAGCAATGTATGAGAACTTAAAGCTTGGTAATCTTTCCTCTTACAATTTTAATGTGGAGAATAGAGACAAGAGTATAGCTTCTTTAAATCATGCTATGATTGCTAGTAGCAAAGACGAAAAAATGCCTGAGATTGATTTTGAGACTACTAACAAGATAATGAATAGTCTTGACTCAATCATATCTGCTTATACTAATAGAAGAAATACTACTAAGGATGTAAAATTAAACAGAGAAGTATATAGTTACACAACTACTCTAATGAAAGATAGAGTAAGAGCATTAGCTGTATATTCTTATGCTAAGTCTATTTTTGAAAGTGAAGTACTACCTAAGTTAATTAAAGACTTGGCTGAAGCACAAACTAAAACTGATAATGAATATGAGATTCAAGCAATTGAACAAGACATAATAGGCATACGATGGGCTATTAGTAACTTTGGTAACTTGGTGAATCTTGCTGATAATAAAGATGGTAAGGATGTAATAGGTTATCACTTAAAGCAATCTAAATTGTTGTCAGAGGAGGATAGAGCTGAGTTACTTGAAGATACAAATGAAGTTGATGCTTTAGTAAAAGCTAGTGAGAAATTTGACAGACCAGGTAATGATGTTGGTACGTACGATATGGCTCCTCCTGAAGTTAAATATGTATTAGCTAGTATACATAAATGGGAAGGTAATAAACCTGTGCTTAACAGTTACGGTATTCAAGAGCTTACTGATCCATCTGTTGTATGGAATAGAATATCCAGGACACTTAAAGGAACAATGCAAGCTTCAGAAATGTATGAAAAACTACAAGCTGCTGCAGGTAAAGATCCTATTATTGCTGATTTATTAAAAAAGTTAGGGCCTGTTACAACACATACAGCAGCTGAAACAGATCTATGGATTAAGTTTTGGAGTGTATTTAACAAGGCTGAAATTCCTTTAATGCAGATGACTGTATTTAAAGAACAAGATATAGAAGGTAATGAGCTTGATAAGTATTCAATTAAGATTGGTTCTAATAATTCAGTGTCTCGTATAGCTCAAACACGTTGGGCAAATACATTTACTACAGTAACTTCTGATTATAGAAAAAGAGATCCTCAAAAAGCAAATGAGATTTACTTGGATATAAAGAAAGTAATTCAAGAATTTGGTACAAAGCAAGCTAATGGTCAATACAAATTTACAAGTGCTGAAAATGCTTATGAGTTTTTTAAAGCTATTGGTATAGAACTTAGTGATGCTGATGAATTAAAAGACATAGTTAATAAAGGTAAAGGTAAAGCACCTAGAATATTTGAAAGATTAGAGAATATTTTAAGCAGAGGTACTGATAAGATTTATAATCTTAAAGATCTATTTAAAGAATATCCGGCTACTGATAACATTAAAGCTTTAAGTTCTGAAACTACTATTGCTGATTTAGCCGGTGAGGAAATTAAATTTGCAGATTATGCATCTAATTATGCTGTAAATAATGCTGAGGGTAATATTCAATTTGAACAAAGCTTACACAACAGTATAAGTATTATGGTGAATGCTATAAACAGTTCAACAAGTTATGCTGATTTGATAAGCAAGTCTTACATGGCGCATTTGGATATTGCAAAGAACCCTTTTGCAAAAGCATCTGTCTGGTTGAATTCTATATACAACATGGATGAGTATGAGGCTGGTAGTACTACTAGCGTTGGTGTTAAACGTGATCAAAAAGCTGATAAAAATCTTAAAGCTTCAATCAACTTATCTAATCTATCTGGTGTATCTATTGTTACTAAGTCAAGAGATGAAGGTATTGCCTCAGCAAGCGCTGATGAGTTTACAAAATTGATTTTAGATTTTCACGTAAGTAATATTCTTGGTCGTCCGGAGTTAATGCGTCACGCAGATAAAGGAACTTCCTTCTCTTTATGGTTAAGTGATGTACTCACGCCAGGTAAAGATAATAAGTCTTATGTAGATACAATAGACTTTATTAATCCTCTGCCTGTTAATGGTATCAACCAGTATCCTTCTGCTTATGGCAATGCTTCAAAAATATTAAAAGGCTATGTTAATGCTGAGATGGAGAGGATGGATAAGCTTAAAAATCTTAAAGATCAAAAAGGTTTAATCTATGACGCTAAATATTTAAAAGAAGGTCAAGCCTTTGTAATCTTTGAAGATGTACTTAGTCCTGGAACCCGTGAATTCTTATCTAAGTATACAACATTAGATAAAGCTAGAGAAGCTGATAAAACTATTGATGATACGCTTAATAAAGAAATAGCAAAATATTTTGACAACCAAGCTAAACAGGTTGGTAAGATGATGAAGAGCGCTAATTACATAAGCCCGGCTTTAATTGAGAAAACACGTATTGATGCTAACAAGAGTAATAAAGAAAACGTTACTACAGAAACTGTTAAAAATGCTTTAATAAAATCTTTTGTTGTAAACAGTTGGTTACACAACATTGAATCAATGGCTATTATCTATGGTGACATTGCTCAATACAAATTAGAAAAAGAAGAGTTCCACAAACGTAATGCAGGTGCTGGTTCTACTGGCGGATTGCTTGCAAGTGATCCTGTTTTTATTGATTATGTAAATAGTAAAGGACGTGGATATGCAGAGAAGAGAGGCATCTTTGAACCAGATGGTAAGACAAAAAGATTAGCTACTGATGGATCATTCCAATCAGCTATACTTGAAGATAACAATATCCGCTCTGAATACTTTGAAGATATTACTAATGCTTTAATTGAATCTGAGACAGCAAAGTTAGGAAGTGCAGATAAAGCTATTAGAAAAGTTTTAGGTTTTGGTGTAGATAAAGACGGTAAAGAAACAGGTGAGATTGGTACTGTAGCAAACCCATTTAAAAACGGTAGTGTGCATGCTTACACTGACATGAATGAAGGTGATGCTCAAGGTTGGATTACATTTGACTTTTACAGAGCAGCTTCTATATTAGAAGGAGCTTGGACACCAGCTCAAGAAAAACTTTATAAAAAAATTATAAATGAAGAACCTGTTGATTACACTGAAGTACTTAATTTCTTCCCGACTAAAAAATATCAATACTGGGGTCCTGTCCAACATAAAGACAAAGATGGTAAAGCTATTGACGGTCCGCCGTTAACAGCCTTTCATAAGTTCTCTTTATTTCCATTAATTCCTAATGTTATTAAAGGTAAAAATCTGGATGCATTACATACCCGTATGATGGAAAAAGGTATTGACTATGCAATGTTTGAGTCAGGATCTAAGATCTCAAATTTTACAAGAATCAACGCTGATGGAAAAGCAGATAAAGATAAGTTTTACTCTACTGTTGATGGTCAAGATAGAACAGTAGATGCTACAGGAGATATGGTACCTAATACAGTGTTCTTACAATTCTTAAAGAACCAGTTAGAGATAGCGCCATACTTTAAAGGTAAAGTTACTTTCCCAACTCAGATGCGTAAGTTGATTGAGAATGGTTTGATGGAAGCTGGTGTACCTACAGATTTTAGAAGAGACGTTAAAAACGTTGCTACTAGAGAAAAACTTTGGAGAGAAGCTTCAGATGAAGAGAAAAACAAATCTGAATTTTACAAGTTAGTTAAAAACTATGAGCAAAATCTTTCTGATTTAACAAAGCTTAAAATGATAAAGCTTGAAAAAGAAGCTAGTATTAAGCGTGATAAGAATACTGGTGAGGTTATATTTAATGACGATCTTGCTCAGTTTATCATAAAAGAATTAGACAGACAAGATTTAGCAGAACATGAGATAAGCTTTATTAAATCCGGAACAAACAAAACTCTTGCTCATGATTTATCTTATTCATTATCTGCAGAGAAGATTGAGAAGATATTAAACTCTATTGTAGTTAAACGCTTAGTCAAACAAAAGTTTAAAGGTGAAGGTCTTATTCAGGTATCCGGTGCAGGCTTTGAAGATACATTACGTGGTGAGTTAACTGATGAAGAAAAAGCTAAGTATGGCACCAATGGATTATCTTTCTATAAAAGAAAAGGTGGACCAAATGGTGAAACTACAGCAATGAAAGTTAAGATTGCTTTACAAGGCAGCTTTGAGAACTTGCTTTACTTAAATCATAAGGATGGTAAGGAGATTAAAACTCTTAAGAGATTAAATGAAATGCTTAAAGATGAAGAGTGGTTGGATATTGGTGATCACCGTAAGATGATTAGCATTACAGGACCACGTATTCCTACACAAGAAAATAACTCTATGGAATTTGCTGAGGTATTTGAGTTCTTACCTAAACAAGCTGGTAATATTGTAATACTTCCATCTGAGATTGTAGCTAAGTCTGGTGGTGACTTTGATATTGATAAGATCACATTCATGATGCCTAACATTTCCTCCGGTATAAAGTGGGATGATTGGTTGGATGTATCATCATCAGCTAAACGTGAAGAGTTACAGAAGACTACTAACTTAGATTTATCAGAAGCTAATGTTACACGCATAGTAGAAAACAGAAAAGCAGATGATCAGTCTGTTGAAGATCAAGCTGTGTTAAGTATATTAGCTGAGAACTCTATTAAGAATGTAAATTTTCCATTTACTTCTAAAACTGAAGAAGGTCTTGAGAACAGAATACTTGATGATATGAAAAACATACTAGCTCTTAAAGAGAACTACGTAAGTCTTGTACGTCCTAATGGTACTGATATTGTTAAGCCTCTTGCTGATGAACTTTCATCTAAAGTTATGGACTATAGTCCTAAGAAACGTTTATACAGTGCGCCTAATAGTAGCCGTATTGCAGGTACGCGTTTGTTTGAGATTCCTTATAACATGTATAAACATACCTCAAACAGTATTGGTAAACAGACTTTAGGTTTAGGTGCTGTAGATAATACTTTTAATACAGTGTTTAACCGTGTTGGTGCTAGAATGAATTATGATTATCAAGCTACTAAAAACATTAGAAGGCGTTTAGATTTATTATTTAATTATAATACTTTAAAAGATAAAGAAAACCGTGATGTGATTTCATTATCTCACTTGATGGATGTTAATAATGATAATAGTATTTCTTCAATAATTGGTCAGCTTATTAATGGCTGGGTAGATATTGCTAAGGATGCTTGGATCTTTAACTTACAAGGGAACAAAGAGATATCACCATCTTTATTATTTATGGTTCAAGCTGGTGTACCGTTAAAGCAAGCTGTGTATTTTGTATCTCAACCGGTTATCCGCGAGTATGTAAAAGAAATGCAACAAGCAAAGAGTACATTTTCTGGACCTATGGGTAAAGGAGGTAAAAATGCTAACATGTTTCGTAGTGATGCTCGTAAGATTATTTTTGAGAAGCTAGGTTATACTGAAGAGCAAATGGCTGTCTTTGAAAAAAACAATGAAGCAAAGCAAGAATTCTTAAATGACCGTACACTTGAACTTACAGATAAGAAAACAGGATCTGAGATTGCATTCTTTGATCCTAATAATATAGAAAAAAACTTAAAGGACAAGATTGATGCTTATGCTGAGGCAAATGAATTAGGTGGTACTTATAAGTATGACGTTAAAGATGAAGCTATATTCTTACACTTTCTTGAAATAGAAGATATGACTAAGTCAACAACTAAGTTTAAAATGGCTTTAAATGTTGATACGGTTAAAACAAATAGTATTTTTCAAGCTCAAACTAAGAATCAATTAATTCAAGATTTAAGATCAGATGGTAAATTACCTGAAGAGCTAGTAGATCTTATCCAAAATGAATCTCCAATTGGAAGCTTTTTTATACAAGACTTTCAAATTGGTTTATGGAAAAATCTATTTAAGTTGAGAAATGACGATGACCTTAACAGGTGGATCTTGAATAAAACTAGACAGATGGATTTTAAGGATGAAGTTGATGCTACGTTTGGTGATGATGAAAAATTTGTAAATAACTTGAGAAATGACTGGATAAGCTTTTTATTCCAAAATCAGATACGCAAGTTTGATATTGATAAAATAGGTGAGTACAAAGGCTTGATTATCAAAGATACTTTTGATGTTAAAGTAGTACCAAGTCTTAAATATGGTGTGTTTGTTGCTCCAGATAAAACAGGAGCATTGACCGTGTACATGGATAAAGTAAAACTAAGAAATGACTTTCAGACTATATCTACAAGAACACAGTTAGATGATGTAACCGTTCTTCCTGATGGCACAACTATTAAACCTGCTGAGCTTAATGCTTCAGCTTTTCCTACACCTGATACTTATTACAAGTTTGTAATTGAACGTGAATTATTAAGAGCTATGTATCCTGGTAAAACAAAGTGGCCAGTTCTATTAGAACGTGCTGATGTTTCCCGTAGATTAAAAGATGCATTAGACTCCGCTCCAACTCTTGAAGGTGAATCAAAAGAAAAGAGAGAAGCTCGTATAAACACTCAAGTTTATGAAGAGACTATACGTGACATGGCTTTAGAGAATACTTTCAATAACTGGAAGATGTTTCAAAGTCGTACATCTATGGCTGATCAATTTAATGAGATAGCTGCTTTATATCCTGAGCTTAGAAAGAACTACAGCTTAATAAATGTATTAACAGGAACAATACGTAATGATAAAAACAACTCCAACCGTGTTGGCAACTTGCAATTATTAGATTCTCTTTTAGATGCTACTAAGTTAAACTTGTTTAATCAGAACTTAAAAGATTTATCTGATCCTGGTAAGTTAAAAATTAATACTAAGTCAGCTCAAGAGAGAGCACGTATTGCAGAATTTTTTAACAAGTTTGCTCTTTATGCTTTCTTACAATCAGGTTTAAACACAAGTGGAAGATTTTCTTTAACTCGTGTAGTACCTCAGGAGATGTTTACTGGAATGATGAGTGAATACATAGGAGACTTTATGAAAAACATAAATGAAGTTACCTTTGAGCGCTACTATAAAAAGTTTAAAAGTCTTAATAGTAAAGCTGATGCCTCTTCATTCCGTGATTACACAATAACTGATTTTAATATGGTTGCTGATAAGGATAAATCTAAAAAACCAGGTAGTGCAAAAGAAAAGGTAGCTACTGAGAAGATATCTACTATTGATAACTTTTATCCAGATAATGCTGGCAATATACTTTACAATGCTAATGATATGCCTTCTGCTGAATCTGATAAACTAGAACCTTTAACTAAGAGTGGTGCTAAAGCTATATTAGAAGATAGACCTAATGATGTAGTTGTATTTAATGGTGCTGTTGGTACGCCGGGTGAAGGATCTAAAGGTGAAGCTGCTTTCTCATCTGCGTTAGCAACTCATAGTAATTTAATTGCTTTCCCTGTTAAGAGTAATTATAGTATTATAGGGGATGAGCTAGCAAGTTCTGCTATTATATATGATGTACCAGTAGAACAAGCTACTACTCAACAATCTGCTAGTGTTAAACCAAAAGGTTTTAAACTTTCTATAGATAAGAAAGGTAAAGATCAAGGTAAAGCGGATTTAGCAAATGCCTTAATTACATACCCTAATGCAAATACATCTAGTTACCAATATTGGAAAGATGCTAAAAAACAAGGTATCCCTGTTAATGATGAAATTCAAACAGGTCCTGGAGTAGTTGCTATGGTATCTGTAAATGGTAACAATAAAGCTTCAAACCAACAAATAATAGATACTATTCTTGCTGCTAGAGATATAATTGAGAGTGGAGGAACAGTAATTATGGATTCTAAATATGATGCTAATAGACCTTGGAACAAAAGTGGAGAAGCTCTTGTTCAAGAAGAATTAGGAAAACCAAGTGGTCAAACTTCAAAAGGTTATAACTATTGGGGACCTAATCCTGAAACTACTACTCAACTACAAGGAAGTAACATACCAGAAGAAACTCGTGATGGTCAAGATGTGCAAGATGATAGTAAAACTCCCCGTCCAATTAACGGCATGGTTATAAAACCGTCACTTAAAGAGTCTATTGATAAGGCTATCCTCTCTATGCAAGAGAAGAAGAAGTCTGGTATGACTCTGAACTTTCCTGTTAATGGTATTGGACAACACATGATTGGCGCTGACCCTATTACTGGAAAATTAATTGGTGATATTAAGCCTATTGCATTGTCTAGTTTCGTATATTTGTCTGAGCAGTTATTTGAGAAATTTGGCTATGTCAATCCTAACTATGAAAAAGTACTTGGCTTTACAGGGGAGAAGAACCCTATACAGGAAAGTGCTGAAGTTACAGATGATATGCTGGATACAGCTCTTGGTTTCTGTTTTACTAATATATAACTACACATATGATCACATGCCCAAATCTTAGCGATCCTACTGTAAAAGCACAGTGGGATGCTCTTGTTAACAATCCAGCTCTTGGTAAAAGAGAAGCCATGCGTGAATTCATGGAGGCTGAACTGAACAACCGTCCAGTGGGTACACCTGAACAAGTAATGACTAAACTAGATTCTAGAAAAGAATTAAACCCTCTTGAGAGTCATGATAAGTTTACAGCAGATATGAAAAAGATCATAGCTGAAAAATCCAATGACCCAGTTCTTACTGATCCTGATACACTCTACGGTTTTGCTTCCGTAGTTCAACCCATTAATACTAAATCCTTATCTGTTACTGATACTAGTAATACTCGTGGTATGGAAGTATTAAACAAGCTTGCTGCAGGAACAGGTATCAACTACTCTTTTATTACACCGGAGGAAGCAGTAATCATCACTGCCAATTCAAAGAACCCTTACACTGTAGGTAAAGCACCCGCATTTTTTCACGGGGGCACTGTATATTTCATTAATGGACTTGTTAACTCTGAACTTGCGTTTCATGAATTTGCTCACCCTATTGTTCGTACTATACAACAGGACAATCCTGCTCTATTTAAAAAACTATACCTGGATGCTATTAAAGCTGACCAGACTCTTTTAGAAGAAGCTATTGCTGAATACTCTGATTTACAAGAAGCGTTTGACAATGCTGTTGAAGATGAAGAGAAAACGGCAATCATGGAAAAGTTACAGAAAGCCGTAGCTGAGGAAGTCATAGTTAAAGCTCTTACTAGAGGAGCAATGCTTAAAGAAGCAGGTATTAAACCAAGTACTGGTTTAGCAAAATTACTGAACAATATTTTAGCAGCCATCAAACAAGCTTTGAGAAAAGCATTTGGTAGTAAAGTAACAGTATCCAAGTTGGATGAAACTACTTCACTTGATGAACTTGCTACAATGTTACATGCCGGCGGAAACTTTGTTATAAACACTGAGACTGTAAACCAGGAGGATGTTGTTGCGTATAATCAAGACTTTCAAAAATATGTTGAGGATTTAAAACAAGCAACTGAAGGTGACAAAGGCCAAGCTGTGATGGCTATGGCTAGAAGAATTTACGAAGGTGCTACAAATCAAATTGAGATGATTATGAAGAACAAGAATTATCAGGAGATGATAAACTTGTTTGCCGATCAATACAACCGTGGTGACTTACAGGAGATGCGTGCTAATGTATCCCGTTATGCTCGTGAGCTTGAAACTAAATCTGAGCAAATGGTTGAAGATATTCAAAAGACTCAGAGTCAGGTACAATCTGTAGTAGGTGCAATGCTCCGTTTACAAGTCATGATGACTAAAATGGAAAAGCATTTGAATGAACTTAGAAAGGATCCTAACAATAGAGACAACGTACACCGTGCTTACTACTATGCAAGAGTACTTGAATATTGGCAAAAATATATTTCTGAAGCTCAGGACATGATGATCAAAACAGGGGCTGAAGCTGATTCTCCTATGACTACATTACTTAACAGTATAGAAACTTCTATAAAGACTTCTGCTAAACACATCAACCAGATGAACAATGAAGGTATCTCTGATATCTTATGGGAACAATGGGAGAGCATGTCTAATAGAGCTGAAGAACTTTTTAAAGATAAGATTGATAGATTAAAAGCTAGGAAAGGTAGTCAAGCTGCAGTTGATAGAGAGTACACAAACTTCTATGGAATGAATGAAGCTGACTATCAGCGCTACAAAATGCTTGAGGCTAAAGAAGCTAAAGGCGATGACCTTACTTATGAAGAGAGCAAAGATTTAGAGATTGCTAAAAAAGCTAGCTTTAATGGTATAGTGATGTCTAGAGAGAAAGTTGCCCGTGCTATTCGTGGTGAGGGAGCGGATGCTAGATACGTTGAATCTTATTTTGAAGGATACCTTTATAGTAGTGACCCGGTTATTGGTGGCTTTGCTTTGTATTTTAAAAACAACATGACTGAGATGGAAGCTAGAGTTCAATCTAGATTCAATGATATCTCGGGCCCGCTTAAGGGATTAATTGATGATGCTGGTATTAAGTTTTTAAAACCAGGAGAGCTTGGTAAGAAGATAGGCTTTATTGATAAGTTTGGTTATGTAGACAAGGCTGGTGTGTTTCAACAGAAGGAAGTTTACACAATGCTTAACGCTTATAAAGATTACAGGTACGATGTTGATAAATACAACAATGACTTAAAAGATTTACGTGACCGTTATAACAGAACTCGTAGTAAAGAAGACCAGGAAGCGTTTGCTGCTAAGCTTGCAGAAAAGAATGCTCACATGCGTAAATGGATGCAGCAGGAATATGTAGACGAGTACTATGAAAAAGATGACTTACTTGGTAAAGATGCTGCAGATACTATAGGACAAAGAGCTAAGTTTTTAAGAGATGAAATTTTTAACCGGATGGAAATCTTAAATCTTGCAGCTAACAGAGATGACCAGTTAATAGATAACACTAAAGCTATGGACGAGTTGTGGAAAGAGTACAATCAACTGTATTCCTCCTATTACTTAAATGGCCAAAAGAAAACAGGTGTTGACTTTGAAGTTGCTCAACGTCTACAACAGCATAGAGATCTTACCCGCAAGTTTCATGAGTATAAACCTAGAACAGGTGTGTATGAAAATGAACTAGCTAAGAAGGAAGAGCAGATTAAAGAAAACTTAATTACTTTGCAATATGAACCAGGAACTCAAGAGTTTGAGGATCAGTATGAGCATTACCGTGATACTTGGATTAAAGCTAATACCATTACTAAAATTAAACCTGAGTTTTATGAAACACGTTCTAAGATAATTGAGAATCTTAAAAATATATTATCTAGACCGGCTGCTAGAATTAAAGAACAATTAAAAGCTCTTGAAGCTAAAGGTATCACATCAGTAGCTGATAAAAACTTACAGAAAAAATTAGAAGAGCAATTAGTAGCAACAGAAACTAAAGCAAAAAAGACTGACTTTACGGATGCGTTTAAAACTATCTTGGATATTGCCTCTGGCTACCGTGACAGTGACGGACAACCTATTGGCTCAGATATGCTTGAGGAACGTAAGACTGTTATTAAAGAAGCTCAAGAAGAAATGGAAAACGCCCGTAATGAATGGGCTGGTTATTCAGGACTTACTCGTGATGAGATGGAGACCTTAAGTGACCTATCTAAAAAGAAAAAAGAGAATGGAGAATTAGAACCTGATGAGTTTGATCAGTTTGTTCAGTTGCTTAGCAGAAAAGATTCACTAGGGCTTAATAAGAATGAACGTGCTGAGATTGCTGGTTTATTTGCAGATCTTAGAGAACTACAAAGTAAAGAGCCAACCACTTATTATCTTAATGCTATTAATCACTGGATGGATGTGATTGATTCTGAAGAGGTGTATAAAGATTTAAACTTTAATGAGTTTGATGCAACCAATATTGATAAACTTTACAGTAAAGATATCTTAGATAAGATGTTTGCTAAGAGTCCTGAGTTTGAAAAATGGTTTAATAACAATCATATTGAGAAAAACTATAAGGACAAGGATGGTAAAAGTGTAACAAGTCATGAAAGATTATATGTATGGAATGTGATCAGACCTAATGATCCTAACATGTATGAGACCAAACCGTCACTTAAGTACTTTACTAGAGTTGTAAAAAAAGAATACAAAAATGGTTATGATAAAAATACAGGTGAAGTTAAATTAATAACAGGTATTCATAAAGATAACAGAGGAGAGTGGTTACCTAAGCAAGATGTTAATTCACCTTACCATAACCAGGCTTACTATGACTTACAAAAAAATGATCCTAAATTATTTAAGCTTCTTGAGTTTCTTAAAGAGCAACATTTAAAAACACAAGATAATCTTACAAAACGTGGCAAGTTGTATTATGATTTTCCGCGTTACGGTATGAGTGGTTTAGAAGCTACCCAAGCAAAAGGTGTGAAAGGCACAGCTACAGAAAAACTTAGTCCTATTTCAGCAATGCTTACTAAGATTAAGCAATTTTTCACAGGAGCAATGGATGAGCAGGGTAGTATATACAACGCCGATATTGCTAACGAGTTAGTTAGAGCTGATGGTTTTGGTGACCAGATTGAGAATATACCTATGCAAGGTTTATTTAACTTGGATCTTAAAGATACTTCAACAGATATCATCAATGGTATAATGCGTTACATGTATAATGCAGAACATCACAAGCAGCTGGTTAAAATGAATCCTATTGCTCAGGGTTTAAAAAACTTATTGGAAGACCCTAACAATAAACTTAAAGAAGCTGATAAGATTAACCGTGCAAACTTTATAAACTTTGGTGCTACAACCTATGCTAATAAAAAAGGTAAGTACATAAGAAAAGATGCCTTTTCTCAATACTATGAACGTGACTTTCAAGGACAATCTATAACCGGCTTTGGTAAAGATATACCATGGATACAGAACGTCCAGAGACATTTGTTTGGCAAGGCTGCGTTTTCATTCTTTGCTTTTAACCTTTCCTCTGGTTTAAAGAACGCATTAACTAAAAAGTTTCAAAGTTTAATCCTTGCTTCAGCAGGTAATGATCTTACAATAAGTAGTTTGTTTAAAGGAGAAGCTTGGTCAATGAAATATATGATGAAGCTAAGTACTTCTGATATCTACGCTAAAGGTCCTAAATCATTAGAGTATCAGCTAGGTGAAATACTTGATCCAAGTCCTAATAGATTTGAAGAAAAGTTTCATGAGTCAATCACAAGAACATTTGCAAAAGATGTAGTTAGCACAGGTTGGTTTTATAACTTCCGTAAATGGACTGAGCTACAAGCAACCATGCAGACATTTGCTGCTATGATGTTTAAGAAAAAAATACCTATGGGTAATCAGATGATTGATTATATGGATGCATGGGAACTTAATCCTCAGGGTAAGATACAACTTAAAGCGGGTATTGATCCTAAGTGGGGTATAACTTATGATGAAGAAGGTAACATGAGTGTTGGTGCTGAATTTAAAGCTTTTAAAAATAAAATTGGTGCTGTCAATACAAAATTGGATGGAGCTTTTGGTAAGCTTGATCAACCATTGATGCAACGTCTTATAGCGTTTAGATTTGTGCAGTTCCTTAAAAAGCATATGATCACAATGAGTATTAACCGTTTTGGAAGAAACCGTATGGCTCCTGGTTATGGTGAAGTTGATGAAGGTTACTATGTACAAGCTGTTAAATCTTTACTTAATGCTGTAAAGAATAGAAACATAAATGATATGACAAGAGAAGATGCTGCAGCTTGGATGAGAATTGTTACTGAAGTTGGTGTGCTTTATTTGATGGGTCTATTAATGGGTCCTTTATTTGGATGGGATGAAGATGATGAAGATCGCTATAAAAAATTACGTGAGAAAAGTGGTAAACTAGCATTACCTTTTTTAGCTGATGAAGAAGCTGGTCAAGAATTTGATCTTGGTGGATTCATGGAGTTGCATGCTTTAAATCAGATGTTACAAATTAGAGCAGAGAATGAGCAGTTTATTCCATGGCCGGGTATGGGTCTTGATAATATATCTACAGTAGTAGATCTTAAGTCACTAGCTTTTGGACCAACAACTGATACATGGCAACGCATAGGAACTGACCTGGTTAATATATGGGATGGTAATGAACGTCAATTCTACAAACGCCGCAGTGGACCGTTTAACTGGTCACAACAAGGTGGTCGTCAGATATGGGCTCATATAGGTAAGATGTTTGGTTTAACAGGTTCTAATATTTCACCAGGTGATATGATTACAAACTGGGATAAGGCACAAAACATGGCTGGCAAAAGATAACTCAACATCTAGCTGAAAAAAAAAAGGAGAACCCCGTAAGGCTCTCCTTTATAATCTAACTTTGTACCCCTCAACTTGTCCGAGAGGATAGGGTTGGATTAATAATCCACAACAATGTTTTCTTATTTTGCTGCTTCAATATTTTATCTAGTGTTGTCATGGCATTATTTGAAACGGCGGGACAGCCCCAACCTTCAGCTACACCATTAGGATACACTTCATAGTTACGGATATCTTCCCAGCCATGCAAAACAATAGTTCTTTTTTCAGCATTGCTGTTTGTTTTTTCTAAACCTTGCAGTGTATACTTTATATGTATTCCCCAATTACTATAACCGCGTTCATTTATATAGTACTTGCCTATAGAAGAACAATGACTATCAAATGCGTTACTGATTGTAGGGTTAGTTTTTGATTCATCAAATCCCCATATATTTTTTCCACAACCGTGGCTAACTGTAAAGCTGTGAGTTACTTCATTTTTATTAAAGTCCCAAACATATAATCTATTAAGACCCGAGTGTACACTTAGGTCTATTAAGATATAAAAGTCAGTGTTGACTTTATGTTTAGTGCAATAATCCTTTGCTTCTTTTGAATAAGCTCTAGTGTTGTCATTATGTTTACTAACTTCTGGTTTTACAGGAGCATTGCAATTTACCATAAACATACTTAACACTATGCTCAGATAAATCTTTCTTAGCATAATTAACTTTTGTTTTTAGATAATATTTTATTAATATCAGGTTGTGAATAACTAGGGCCTTTCTGAATCTTACCATCTTCTCTGAAGATAGGCTTACCATCAGCTCCTAACTTACTCATATTACTGCGTTGAATTTCATTGAAGACTTCTTCAATCTTGTGTTGTAAACCGTGCTTCAGTATAGTTCCACAAAGAATATACAATTGGTCACCAAGAGCATCAGCTACTTCTATTAAGTCCCCGTTCCAACAAGCTTCCTTGTATTCATCATTTTCTTCTGCCATTAATTTATACCGGAGCAAGAAATCATTCTCTGGTAATAATCCTGGCTCTGTTCCGTTTTCTTGTAAGAATACATTGTGGAATTCTTCTACTGCTTTTAATTGTTCTTTCATGATTCCTTTTTCTTTTTAACTGCGTTAATCATACCTTCAATTTCAAATAACAACTCAGGAGTTAATCCTGCTTTTTCTTCATTGGTTAATTGAGCCAACTTGAGGTTATCATCATACTTACATAATGATAAACAATTTGCACATAACATCAAGTTCCCTGGAGAAGGTATATCTCCAGGGTCTTTCATTGATGTATAATTTGCTATTACTGTATTACAGTGTGGGCATTTTATTTCCATTATAATTGTAAATTAATATCAGTAATAATTGATGAGTCAGCACATCTAGTGCACAATTGTCCGTCATTCCATACAGCTTCTGCTCCCTGTATCTCGTTACAAGATACACAAGGCCAACCGTCATCTTCTGAATCATCTTCTGAATCATCTTCTCCTACCATAGTTGAAAACAACTCAACAGATTTTTCAGGTACAACTTCTTCTTCTAAAGTAACTGGTTCTTCATCCCACGGCGCTGTTTCTACAACCTCTTCTACAACCTCTTCTTCTACAACTTGCTCAGCTTCAACCTCTGCTATTACATCTAGTATAGTGATTTGATTACTTATTACTTCCGGTTCACTTTCATTTAAAACGTCATCCTGTTTTGTTCCAACAAGCATGAACTCTTGTTCTATGAAGTTATGACTTATAATCTGCTGTTCCATCCAACTTCTAGGGTGAGCTTTCTGTAATGCTACGATTATAGCATGATACATATACCATAAGGTATTTGATTCACCATTGATAGCATAGCTTGATTTATTAAACTGCTGCTGTATAATTGACATCTGCTCAGTAGTAAATAAATTATTTTCAAAAAACATTCTACCAACTAGTTCAGCACGTATCTTAGAGGTTGTTACTAAGTTTAACATCTTGTCTTTCTGAATAAGCAAATCTTTAAAATACTCTTCAGCATTTATCAACTGATTATCAATTGTACTAAGCACATCACTGTCAGCATCACCAGTATGCTTGCGGGCATAAGTACCCATGTTACCACTAACAATAGATGCTAGTGACTCATGTACATAACCACCTATGCAACATTTGAATCTCATGCTTTTATCATAAGAATTACTCCATGTAAATAACATGCCGATATCCGGGTCATCACTATACTTCAAGTGATAAATACCTTGTGCAATCTTTGCATCTTGATTACACTTATAGAACTCGCGTTCTATTTCAAATCCCATCTTCTCAAGGGTTTGCTCTGTTCTTTCTATTACATCTTTGTGAGGAACTACAGTATATGTATCTGTAGCCTCAGGCAAAGGAGCATTAACTAAATACTCCTTTGTTGTCATGGTTGGTCTTTTACTCATATCTTAAAATAAAGTTGTTTGTTTTGGGCATATGTTATCTATCTCCTTGTATATCTTATCCAGATAGTACCTCTCATTAATAAAATAATGTGACCACGGTTTTTCTTGAAACTTGCTTAAATCTTCCTGCATCCACTTACCTGACTCAAGTTGTATCTCTCTCTTGTCAGACTTGTTTACCTTCATAATCTTACAGCCTTTTTCTGATATGTAATATCTAATTGTTTTCTGTAAGACATCTTTAGTCAGTATCCCTTTCTTCATGCATAACTGATGGAATTCCCAATTACCTTTGATTTTTACACCAGCGCAATAGTCTAGTATGTTCTTGTTTTCCATCAAGCTTTTCTCAGGGGGAATATCTTTTACAAAATAATTGAACAGGGCTTTGGGTATAACTAAAAAGCTTTTGTTCTTGTGAAGAGCTAGGTTCTCAAACTCAAATCTGCCTTTACACTTATACTTACCTGCAGTGTTTACTGCTATGTAGTTATTAACGTCAGCTAGAATCAATCTGCTATACTCATCATGCTCTAATTGTAAATTAGTTATTTGTTCCCACTCAGCGCAAATAGCTAAGTATTTGTCTTTGTATTTCTCCGGTATCATCATCTCTATACCATCAGTGTTTTGCATTAACGGTACACAATCTGGTATACCTTCAGCTAGCATCTCATACAACATCATCAGGGTCAGCTGACCATTGATTGTAATCTGCATACCAAACTGAGGATCATACAAGAAACTGTTTTCATCAATACTTAATCCAAATGTTGAATTCAGTATAATCTTAAACACATAGTTCTTTGGATCTTTCTTAGGTATCTTCTTTCTCTCTTCAAAGAACCACTCATACAATTCACAAAACTCTTTTGCTGGTAGGTGAGCGGGAGCCCATCCATTTCTAATTGCCAGGTTGGGATAAAAACTAGTAACATCCGAGGACATTATAATCATACCATCACCTGCTTTATAGATCCCACTTTGTCTTGCACCATGAACACCACCTAAACCAAAGTCAGTCTTAACTCCTTTATATTGCATTGAATACTTAAACCCGCCTTTTGTATTAGCCGCGTTTATTGTGACCATTTTAAAATTATCAAGTAAATCTTGAAAAACCGGTGTATTAAATTTAAGATAAGGAACAAGAATATCTTTGATGTTAATGAGATCTCTCTTGGTTCTGTACTGTTTTAATTCATACTTGCTAATTCCAACTTTCTTGGACAAGAATAACAAGAATAACTCCTTAGAGATCCTTGGTTCAGATGCACTGTATAAAGATACACCATACTCTGCAGTAAGATTAGCTCTAAGATTAATTTGATCTTTGCTCAGCTCCATGATTCTTTTAGTGGAGCCCACATCATTCTTACAATAATCTACGATCATTGGAATCTCTGAAGTTTTAATAGTAGCTGTATGATGAATTGGCATCTCTTGAATGTTAGTCCAGTCCATTGAATACTGTATCCATTTCAGGCTAGAGCTTTTAGCCGCATTATCCCAATGGTTAAGTTTAAAAACATCTACCTGTCTAATAGGTATATCCTTTTCACTAAACTCTTGGAACGCGCCGTCATTAGACCTGGTAATGCAGTCCTGAGCTTTTACATAAACAAGCATTGCAACTTCTTCTGCAGTCAGTGTAACTAACCCTTTCTTCTTTTTAAGAATCATATTAGTAATCTGAGCATCAAATGCAAGACCGTTGTATGAGATATGCCATTCATTGTTTTTGATATTGCTTTCTAAGAATTCTATTAACTCTTTAATATCATTCTGTGATTCATGTACAATGAATACTTTAGTGGTATCTTCTTTGTGATGCTGAAACACTGCTATGAAACAATTGGAAAGAGTTTCATAATCCATTACCCAGTGACTTTTACTCATAATTTTTTATTCAGTTCAGCTGTTTCCCCTTATATGACACAAAAAGGAGAGCTACTGCCCTCCTGTTATGTGTGGATTATTTGTTTGATTACTTGATTAACTCAATCTTTGGTTTCTCAGGAGTCACTAATAAGGTGTCATCTAAATGACCCATAAAATTAAATGAATCTGCATTAACCGCAAGACGTTTGATGATATCAATAATCTCTGTTTTTTCTAAAATGTAATGCTCTGTATAAGCTTCTATATGTAAACGTTGTTCCTTGAATGTTTTACCATTTTTACGTGGCGACTTAGTCATAACGGGGTCTCCGTTTTCATCAAGTCTTGGTACCATGTGAATTGTTTCTTTTGTCTCTTTGGACATCATGATTAATATTTTACCCTCAGGTTCATATATACCTTCTGTAAAAGGACAATCATTATTAATTGGCATAAGCTTAAAAGCTTTTCTTCCTTGCCATGCGGATGTTACTAATAACATTGTTGGTTGTGTTACTGACATGTTTTTTATTTTAAAATTAAGGTTACTAAGTTAATGTTTTTCTTTTACAATGTCTAACTTCATTATAGAAATATTAAGAGTTTCATGTTCCATATCTGGTAATGAACATAATTCTCCAACTTCTTTAAGAACAGACTCATTTACACCCATCATCTCAGCATATATTTTAAAATATCTGTCTGGAAATAAGAAGGAATCAATGTAAGGCAGATTAGCATTATTTAAACCGATGTAGTGTCTAATCTTTCTCTTAAAATCAGGAGTAAGTTTAGAGTATTTACCGGTTATAACGTTATCCCAGTCAGCCTTTATTGAACTGAAGTCAAAGACATACACGCCTCTACTGTTACCAACTTCTTTAAAGTCATGAAACAGTTTGTTGCCTATAAGCTTTTGCTTCTCAAATTGTTTGAAATCATCATCATTGCGCAAATAATACAAGCAGCTAAGTTTAGCATCTTCAGCTTTGTAATTATTATCCCAGGCAATATATGTTTCAATTGGGGTTACGCTTACCCCGCGTTTTATGTCCAAAGACGGGTATAAAAATACCCGGCTTTTCTGAACATAATCTTTGTACAGAGATTTTATTTGCATACATCTATTTTTTTATAAAATTACTTTTGTCTTAGCAAACTTGTATGGCAAATTATAATTCTTCTCATTATAATGCCATGCTGCCTCTTCTAGTTTTTCTTCAAGTTTAATTTGCCATTCAGCCAAAGTATCTTTACTTACCTCAAACACATACACCTGTTGATATCTATCAATCACTACAAAATTAAATACGATTTTATAACCTTCAATGATTGACTCAACATACTCATAGGCAACTAACCTTTCATAAACAGCAGCCTGAGCCCAATAGTTATAAAAGTCTATGGTTTCAGGAAAATCTACAATGGTCTTACCTGTAGTCTTTAAGTCATTGACGTAGATAATTTTAGCATCATGGTCAATTTTTACATTATCCACAACACCTTTTAATCCAAAGGGTTTATCTGTATGATCAACAGCCATGAAGATCTCATTATAAACATCTATGTTATCCATCTCAGATCTCATTAACCCAAGTAACTCACGTACTTCAGCATGATTGCGTAAAACTTCTACAGCTTCTGTACAACGCTGCATGGTAACAGAGTCTAGTAGATCTTTGTTACCTTTAATCTTCAGAAATTCAAAGTATGACTTTGCATCTTCAGTCAATATCTTTTCCAATCTTTTCTCATCTCCCGTTTTAAATGGAGCTTTCTTGTCATCTGCTAGAGCTTGATGTAACTTGACATCTTTTAAGTACTCAAGTATTTCTACTGTGTAATTTTCAAGAAGACCTTGTTCTTCATTTGCTTTTGCATAGATGGCATCTACTAATCGGCGAGTATTTTCTGTAGGTAATACACTAGGCATTAACATAAACTGGCGGTCAAAAGACCCATCATCAAGTAATAAACAGTGTATTACTTTTCCATCTATAAGATAGCTGTCTAACTTTTCCTCTTGCTCCTGTAACACATAGTGCTTATAATACAAGGAAGGAGAGTAAAGCATTTTGTTTAGTCCTGAATAACTCAGGAGCAAAGGCCGAGCATAAAACTCAGCCTCTAGTTCTTGTTTTGTTTTTTTGGTCATACTTCATCATTTATTAAGGCATTCATATTTAAACCTTTCAGTTGCAACTCTTCTTCTGGTTCATCATATAGCTCAGTGTTAAAGTTTACATCTAAGATATTGTTAGCTAAGCCTTCCACAATCTTTTCAGACCAAATTAATTTATCAACTGTGTAATAATCACATGATATACGTGACTCAGCCACTTCTGTTAATAAAGGTGTAAGCACATCTAAATTAGTTTGATTTAATAACTTGCGTTTAATCAAAGAGTTTATGATCTCTTCATAATCATAAGTATATCTAAGATTACTTATATCAAAGAATTTCATAAAAGATTTAAAATTTATGTGATTCCTATTAGAAGACTCATACATTTTATTATGGTATTTATTTACCAATAGCAGTAAGTAAACAGCGCTTCTTTCAAAATCACAATTGGCTATAGCTTCTATGGCTAAGTTATGATTAGACTTATCACTGCTCTCAAACAAGCGCTTGATACTTTCATACTGTGTACCATCCATTATCCCTCCGGTGTTTAACTTTTTTAATAAAGTTGTTTCACCATATATAGCAGAATCATTAATTATTTCTACAAGCTTTTTATAAGATTCTTCATCTTTAATGCAAACTCCAGATATATCACTGTAATAATCATCAAGTTTTTCATCCAAGTCTTTTTCTATAAAAGCTTTAGCAACCATGCTCTTATATCCATTATCTTTAAAACAACGATTCATATGATAATCATAGTGCACAAGTTCTGATGTTTGTTGTTTTAGTGAGTTAATTGCTTCAACAATAAAAGTATTATTTGTATTACCATATTTTTCTAGATATTCTAGTAACTCTGTACGGACATAGTAAGAATTATAAAAGTGAGTTAAAAGCTGTTTGCCATAATCTTCACCTACAATTTTTATATTAGCTTTATCCGGATACTTTACTAAAGACACTTTATATTTTTCACAAAATGTTTTTACTTTAAACCTTGGTATACTTGAGCCAGGATAAATATAAATCTTATCACCTTTTACTGGTATATAATCTTTATCCTTCAGTACTGAATTTATTAAATTAGATGGTCTTATAGAGTCATCTTCAATAACATAAACTAATTTGCTTGTAAAAGCTGTCTGAGTATTGTTTGAAGTTAACGAGGTTCTTGTTTTTATCTTGTTAATCATTGTCATAAGCTACAGGTTTTAGTTTGTCTTCCGGATTAAGGTGTTTGAATTCAGGCTTCAGCTCCATTGTAAAGTTATAGAACTTAGAACAGGTTATACCGTTTAATCTAAACACAATATCTGAATTCAATTTAGTCATCAGTTTTTGGAAAATCTCTGGGGTTAACCAACCTTTTTTATTAAGATGCTCTATAAAGCTAGACTCTCCCATAGTTGATAAACTAAATAAAGATGTATCATCTCTGAATTGTCTACTTGCCTTTGTTCTAAGATTAACCATTCTTTGTGTAATCCACCAACCTTTTCTAGCCAATTGCCATAGCCAGTAAATTGAATGTTGTATGTTTACTTGGTTTAAGATAAGCTGTGCCATCTTGTGATCACCTTCATCGGTGCTTGCTAACATTTGAGAAAGTCTCTCATAAGTCTGTTCATTAAGAACGGTAGTGCCGGCTATTACCGGCACTGTTTGTGTTCCTATTAATTCATCCATTATTTCATTGTCATTTTCATTACAGACTCATTCATCAAAAGCTTTTGGAACTTCTGTTTGTTACCGTTAAGTATTTTCTTAATAACTATGTATTTCAAGTCATCAGTAAATGCTTCTTCAGTACTCAATTTGATTAATCTGTCAATGTGTTTTTGTGTAATTGAATTCTTCTCAGAGTAATTAATTGTAAAATTGATTAACCTTGTTGCTAATACACTTGCGATATCAGCACGGTAGTTATGGTCTTTACCAATACATCCACGTAACTCACCCATAATATAATCTCCATTGTCATGGCATAAAATATCTTGAGGTCTAACTAACTTATCCAACTTGTTGTTGATAAACGTAGTGAATATAGTAGTAAACTCAGGCCCTACCGAACCTTCACCAATCATTTGGATCAACGGTAATTCAGCTGAGAAATCCTGGATAGAACTGATACAGTTAAAGAAGGTAGTGATACTTCTAGCATTTACACGAGTACTTACTAGTTCCTCATGCATCAACAAGAAGTTAATACAACGACCATCAATACCTTGAGTCTCTGCCCAACGTGCCCATACATCTTTGTCAAACTTCAAGTTCACACTTACAAAACGAGTACGTTGTGCTGAGTCAATTGATTGTACTAAATATTCTCCATTGTCTGGATTAGCTGTCAATAAAATATGCCAGTCCTTTGGTAACTTCCATGAGATATACTCTTGTCTGTCTACCAATTCCATCACGGCTTGAATAAATCTTGTGTCAGCACGATTCCAGTCATCTAAAATTAAGAAACCGCCGCCTTGCTTATCAGCAATCCACTCAGGAGGACAATAAGACATACGCTTGTTTCCGGTAAAGTCATAACCACGCTTTACATATTCATTCACAGCATTCTCATCTACCCAGATACACTCACCTTCAGATAAAGATAAGATAGCTTCAGATGATACAGGAACAATCTCTTCTTCTGTAACTTGTTTCTCTACAGGAACTTCTACTCCCTTCTCAACTTTAACAGCTACTGTTACATCACGAAGAACAAGCTTGCCGTCTGGGCCCATTACTTGCTTCTTAACAACTTTGTTTTCTGTTACAGTCTGCACTTGCTTTTCCATAACAGTAATTGTTTTAGTTACAAAACGCTTTTCTGTAGTTGGAATACCAGGTAAAGGTTTACCTTCTTTGCATAACTGAAACTGTCTGATTGGAAAGCCAACCAAGTCACCCAACTCTTCTATTTGAGCTAAGTTTAACTTTACTACATTCATCCCAGTCTCGTTGGCTAACTGTAATACAGAACTGGTCTTACCAATACCTGATTCACCAACAATCTCCACAGCTACTGGTGGCTTACCGCCTGACTGTAAGAAGCGATTGTTATTCATGATGTGAGTTAAGAATCCTTTTACCTCATCAATATTTAAGTTTACTTGTGCGTTGCTCATAATTTGTTTTTAATTTAATTTAATTTGTGGACCTACTAAATCTGGGTTTAACGGGGATTGACTACTCAATACCCAAAGCATTCTTCCGCGTGCAGGTGTTGGCGCGGATGCTTCACCGTCTGTAAAATAAATCAGACAGGTAAATTTATTTGTGTTATCATTATAATAATCTATAACCGGTTGGAAGCTTGTGCCTCCTCTACCATGAACTTTAAACTCAGCTCTATGATTGAACTTGCTTATGTCACTGATAGCTGTATCTGCTTGTATTACTGTAATCTCAGTACCAGTCTTGTGAATATGATACAACTCTTGTACACACTCATTCAACTCATTAGTACTTACAGAACCTGATGTATCAATTGCAAACAATATATGACGGCGAGGCTTGATCTTAAGACCAGGATTCTCTTCATATCTCTTATTGAATTTCCTACGTATTTTCTTTGTATAAACTTTAGTTGATCCACCTGTGAATCTTCTAAGATATCCTTTCCAATCAAACTTGGGAGGCTCTGTTTTATCTATGTTATCAAGGATCTCGGCAAATTCTCCTGGTATATTACCTTGAGCTTTCTTAACTTGATCAGCAACTTCCTTAAGAATATGCTCTGTTTGCTTACGGATTAGCTTCTGTGTTGCCTCAGGTAACGTATCTAAATCTCCCCAACCAGAATGATCAGGAAGATTAACTTTAATATTTCCGTCACCATCTACAGAGATAGTTACCTCACACTCACCTTGCTTCATTCCTTCTAGCATCTTATCCAAGTTAGGACAAGTACCAGGTTGCTTTGCAGCCTTACCTAATTTATCATAATAGTACTGAGTACCCTTCTTAACTTCAAGATTTAATTCAGGAAATTTATCTAGAGTCATACCACCATCAGGAAGAAACTCAGCATCAATGTACTGATTAATCTCTAAATCCATTGCTATATTAGCTAAATTATGATCTGTCAGATGTTTAAAATCTGTGATATGAAAGAAGCCTATGTGTAATAACTCATGCTTTAATAAACCTCTTCTGTGTTTAGAAGATAATTTATCCCAAAATTCTGGACATATATCCAGCTGATAATTTATTCCTTGTAAACTAACACATGCTGTAGGAACTCTTTCACTCCAACGTTTGTTCAGCATTATCAGGAACATCCCGTAGAATGCTTCCGTCAGCATCAAATCCTTTGAGGTCATTGCTAACTCTTCCGCTCTGTTTGTCATAGTCATTTATTTTAATTGTTAGTTTTTCAATTGGGTTATCACTTAAGCCCAATTTTTTATTAAGATTTACTCTTAACTCATTTGCATATCTATCCATGATAAATTGGATATCACATACAGATGAGTTATATTGTTTAGCAATATTAAGTACTGTTTCAAACGTGATAGGTTTATCCAGGTCTACACCTAATTTAAAAAACATGGAGTGCATATTGTTTGCATGCATTGCCCACATTCCAGCTTTAACATTAGCTTCTTTTGCCATCAGTAATACATACAAGTGATTATTTTTAAAATCAGTTGTGTCCATAGTTGTTAAACCAAGGCTTACATCACTTTCATCAAGAGATTCTAACATCATCTTTATTCTTTCAAATGTGTCTTTTGTCAGTTTCATTTTATCAAATTTTATTTTTATAGAAGCGTCCTAATATATTACCATTAAGATACATGTCATCTTCCAACACGCCTAGTAAAAACTGATGCTTTACCTCCTGGTAAGTCAATTCATTCTTGCTATAACATATTTTTAATATTTCTCTTTTTATCACTACCCCGTCTTTATGGGCTTGCTTCAGTGTCTCATTACTACTGTAATAGTTCTGATAGGCTGTCTTTGTAACACGCTTGTAAGTCTTTAGTCTTTTATCAGTAGGCATAGCTTTCTTGCTTAGCTTTGTTTTAATGTTAGCATAAAAGTTTTTTTTACCTATATAAGATACAGACTTACCATTAATAATAGCTGACATCTGATATACAAATCCTACAGCATTAACCGGTATGTACTCATCTTTATACTCATGACCTCTATATATCCAACTCATTTTCCACTCATGTTTCTTAACATTTCTACTAACTCTTTTTGCATCAAGGCATTTACCTCAGAGAGTATTTCTATTTTTAGTTCTTCAGTTAATGTCTGCAATGGCAGGGTCATTATCCAGTCTTCAAACTCATTCATTGTAATGCTTGTTTTAAAATTGGGGTTAATACTTGTTTTACTTTTAAAAGACCGTTGTCTCTACCTGAATCACTGATGTCTTTAGATAATGGAAGCAAGGTGCCTTTTATACCATATGCTTTTTCATATTGAGCCATAGCATTAATACCCGCCGGATCATTATCAAATAGTGTTGTGATACCTTTATACTTTAACTTAAGAGAATTAATCACATGAAGTGGTATAAGTGTATTCTCACTGTCTGGTGCAATAGACTCTGCTTCTTCATACTTTAATGCATCAAAGAACATGATATCTTTAAGAGAGCTGTTAATTACTAAATACTTTTTAGTATACGTCAACTGATCCATCCCTTGTATATAATCTCTAACCTTTATAAACTTGCTGTCCATAATCATTGGCTGATAGATCTTATACAATGTACCATCTTCTCTAAAATAACCATACATAAAATGTCTATCTTTAATTACAATCTCTTTTAATACACCGTCTTCTTCTCTGCTCATTGTATATGTACCAATAGGATAAACATGATATTTATTAAGCAAGGTAGTTCCAATATGGAACTTAGTCCAGAACTTCTGATCCAATGTAGTCCAGTTTCTTTTCAGAAAGCTTGTGACTCTATAGCGTTCAATAACTTTAAACTCAACAGAAGAATGATCAGCACTTTTATTGTTTAGCCAATACTCATAGTCTTCCAGAATCTTTTTTACAGCTTCATTTCTAGATTGTAGATTGAATAATGTTTCCACAAAAGATATAGAGTCTCCTGATTTATTAGTAGAGAAATCTTTGAACCTATAAGTATCTTTAAATCTTGTGCTAACAAATAGACTCAAGGAAGGTCTTTTATCATTAGGATTAAAAGGTGACAGCACCATTAAGTTTTGACCACCAAGTCTTTCAGGTAAATTAATATAGTTCTCAAAGATCCACTCAGGTGATATGTCTGATAATACGGGCTTAAATTTAGTTGTACTTATCATAATTGTGTAAATGGAAAAAGGGGATTACTCCCCTCTTTTTATTCCATATTTTTAGTGATTATAAAGTGAAATCAGCACCTGCTGGTCCCGTCAAGTTAATGTCATCTGAAGCCGATTCAAATTCACTAACCTCTTCTGTCTTCTTCTTCTTGATATGATCAAGAGGATCAAACGTTACAACCTTAGCACCATAAGCTGCACCAGCTTTACTGTACTTAGGCAAGAACAAATCATAAGCTGTGTAACCATTTCTGTTGGTATACTCTTTACCACCAATACAGAAATCAACAAACTTATCTTTAGAGGGAACATCTTTGTTAAAAGCTGCTATCAAAGATTCAATTGTATCATGCTTGTCATCTTGAGATTCTAACCATGCAATGCAATCAAATGCTATGCATAAGTTCTTCATAACTTTCAAGACTTCAGCATCTCTACTGATTTCAATACCGCTTTTAGTTTTGCCATCAGCATAAGCCCACTCGCTTGCTTTTACATCACCAACTTGACCTGCATGTTTGCCAAGAGATTCATCATCCTTGTTTATCCAAAAACCTTCAAAGTCTTTACCAACAGGAGAGCCTTCAAGACTCAATACTAAATGATAAGCACCTGGAATGAATTTGAATTCTTCCAAACGTGCACCATTCAATTTACATTTTTGATTACCTGGTTGTAATGTCTTAGGTACACCACCATCTCCACCGACTTTGATGTCTTTTGTGTTTAATTTTCCGCTCATTTTATTTATTTTTAGGGTTATTTTACTTCAGTTGCTGTTATATTAATTACTTCTGCTATTGTGCCATCATCATTTCTTCTGACATCAGATTCTTTTAAGAATGTATCAGCCATTTCTTCTGTGGTATATAAGCCCAATAACAAATCAGCACCAATTCTATTAGCGCCTTTAGCTAAACAACGGGCGTATAACATTTCTTTTGGCATACGCTTCCAATTATCCTTGGTAGTTAAACCTTGTAGCTCAGCATCTTTCCAAGTGAACGTACACAATTCTTCCATACCATCTCTTACAAATCTAATAGTAGTTCTTCTACCACTAGGTCTTTCATCAGGAGTACTCGGTTCAGCATTGTTATTGCCATAGGTGTAAACACCATCTTCAACAGTTACAAAAGCAATACCGCCTTTTCTTAATAACGCGTTAGTTGCTTTAGCAGATAAACTTAACTTACCTTGAATAGGTATGATATAGTGAAATGCTTGCATGGTAGGGAATCCTAACTCTTTACCCATCTGGGCAATAGTAAAGGCATCTTCTACAGTTTTGATGTGAGTTGGAAGCTTCTTTGAATCTATCAAAGTACTTAAGAATTGTTTAAGTGCTTCTTCACTTGTGGTTGTTAATTGGTTGTTTTCCATATTATGATTGTTTAATGATTTCATTTAACCACGGCTTTTGACTTACCGGCTTTTTTAATAAGATAGCTGCCAAATCTCTAATAGTCAATTGATCTATTGGTAAATCTGTATTGGCATCTACTAAATCAAAATCTTTTGGACTATCAAATTCCAATACAGGAGCTGATGGTTCAGATGCAACAGTTTTAATATGAATTAACTCTTCTGTTGGTACAAGATACCTAAAGTGTCCCGTAACTGGATGAGGATCCGTCTTCTCATACTCTTCTTCAAAGTGTGGATTAAAGCGCCATTTATACAACCTTCTTTCAGGATCTTCAGGTACTAGTTCTTTACTGGCAAATTCTACGTAAACGTCTTCACCTTTATTAATTTCACTTGCAAAGAATGCAATGTGCAGTTCTGTTTTTCCATATGGTCTATATGCCATCTTAGGAATAAACAATGCGTCTGATACACCTAAATTATCAAGAGTTTTTTGATGAAACTCTCTTAGTTTTTTAAGTTTATCACGCTTGTCTTCTGGTTTGTCTGTTGTTGATATACTCATGTTTTTAATCTTCTTTCTTGTGTGGGTGGTGTATCCATTTCCACAATTTGCATTTTACCAAATTCAGTTTTAAAGAAACTCATTCTTGTGTCTCCATTTCTGCACTTAAGAAAATGCAAAACCATTGTATCTTTATCAGCTATTATGTACCTATCAGGCCCATAATATCTAATGTTTTGTTTACCGGGTTTGTTAATACCGATAAGTAAATCAGCATGTTGTAACAGTGCATCTGCTCCAAATAAATCTGATTCAAGTATGTAATTACCGTACTTACCATCTTCAGCTCTCTCTGGGTTGTCAATATTTCTATTCAACTGGCTTAGTATGATAAACGCTATTGGGTAACGTCTCTTTAAATTTGTAAGAGCTTCACCTAATGCATTTAACGTGTCATGCTTATCTTTTTCATAAGCAGCTTTCTTCAGCAAAAGACTGTGATCAAGTGTAATAATGGTTTTTGTATACACTTTTTTACCGTCTTCTCCTATTGTAGAGTGTTCATCCATGTAATCAGCAATGATGTCTTTAAACTCACCAACCGTACATGGTTCTTCTACAATGTCTATAGGGTAAGTTACCCTAACTTTTGCATAATTGTAACATGCAATAAGCTCTTCATTTGTTAATTTACCTTCTGCGCTACACAAGTGTTTGTAGCTTTGACCAAGCAGACTTGAATACTCTCTAATAGCTGATGTTCTAGCTAACATTTCAAGTTGAAACTCCAATACTCTAAACTTCTGACCGGCATTTAGTTTAAAAGCTTCACGTACAATCTGATCTTTGATTAATGTCTTACCACTTGCAGGTCTTCCACCAATTACTGTAGTGGAATGCCATTCGAGGCCATCAGTACCAGCATCATTAAACTTGGGCCAAGGAGTTTGAATACTCTTTATTTCTCCCTTCATTCGGCCTTGCAAATACAGCAAAGACTCTTGAAATCCATGACGCTGATCTTTCCACGCTTTATTTTTCTTTAGATTCATTGGTATAAATAAGAGGATAGCTTTCCCTGGCTGTTTCCAACCTTCAAACTACTATTTGAACTGAGGGGGTGCTTGATTTCCTTATCACAAATATATCATATTTGAAATAAAAAAGCAAACTCAAATAACCTTTTCTGAAAAATATTTTTCTTGATTATCACTAGGTCCATTTTCTGCTTGAGCGCACCAATTAGCTAACTCAGAAGCCCAGCTTTTATCAGGATTTTGTTTTCTGATAAAGTATTGAGAGGTCTGCATATACTTATAATTAGCACGTTCATACTCATCAACATACATTTTTGTAGCAGATAATATGATTGGCCAGTCATAAGAATAAGTCTGGATAAACCATCTCAAAGCCATCTCAATATTCTTCTTATCAGATCTTGCAAACTTACCACTAGGTAATTTCATTTTAGGAAATACCTCTAGAAATTCTAAGACTTTGCTACCATAATCTTGACCCATAATCTGATTGTTGGTCTTCTTCTTGGTTACACGGAACAGATTTTCTAATTGCTCCACAAATACTAAAGCATCAACACTTAATTTGTATGATATCTTATGCTCATCTTCTGTAATCCAACCATCTGCTACCAGACTTCTTAATTCCTGATGAACATTGATAAACTGAGATACTTCATTCTCTTTTAAACAACAAAGTAAATAAAACTGATTAGGTGAAAGTTGTTTTTCACGTATTAAATGGAACATCTCCATTAATTCCAAACTCTTTTTTACCATATTATGTCATGATTAAATTGTTTTTTAACTGTCTTTGAGATCTGATTAAACATGTCCTTTGAATCCCATTTCTCAAGATTATTGTGTATTGCTGCTGCCGGATGAGATACAATGATCTTGTAGTTATTATCAGGTATTGACTCTGCCCATTCCTCCGCTTTCTTACCCATAAATACATACACTGTACCAGGGTTGTTATACATAAGAATATCAAATAAAAAAGCTATAAAAGGCTGCCAGAGTTTATAATGCTGTCCTACTTTATTTATTGTTGTGGTAAGCGCCGTATTCAGCATTAACATACCCTGATTAGACCATCTTGCTAGATCAGGATCCCATGTAAATCCGTCTGGATAATGAGTGTCTTCTAATTCTTTATACATGAACTTTAAAGAAGCTTCAATCTTTCCTAGGTTACTACAAGAAAAAGCAATACCATCTGCTACACCCATATAAGGATATGGATCTTGTCCAATCATAACTACTTTTAAGTCATTATATGGACATTCTTCAAAAGCTCTAAATACTTGTTTTAATGGTGGTGTAAATCTGTTATTGGCTTTTGCTTCTTTAAGCAATTGCTTTAGAATTTTATCAAAGTCTTCACTCATGATAAATGTTTTAAGTTTATCTCCCCATCCTGAAGGTTTAAGTTTCTCATAAAGTTTTTGCTTTACATCATCTAAATCTATTTTGTTTAAAACTGTCATAAATTTTAATTGTTTAAATTATTTTTATTATTTTTGTTACATGGAAAATACCAACCAAAGTGCTGATTCAAGCAAGACTGCCATTTATATCTCTGATGATACAATAATTACTATTGAAGTCTCAGGTCAATATCTGTCTAAACTTAAAATATTACTTTACAACATATGTGCTGCATATCCTAATGAAAAACTCACAGAGTTATTTAAAAAATATAAAGATGATGCAAAGCCAGAAACTCCCGATGAACACATGATTGATATACTATTACCTTTAATTAGTTCACTTGAAAAAGCTGCCGTTGATCAAAAGCTAGTAAAACAACATGTATTCACACAGGAAGATATTGATAAGTTAAAGAAAGATTTTAGCGGAAGTTAATTCCTACCGTATCACCTACTTGTATAATTGACTCAATCACCATCCCTAAATCTTCTTTGGAAGCATCTGCTAAAGATTTGCAGAATAAAACTTTCTCTCCTGCATGATCTGTTATAAAACACATACCAGACGTCTTTAATATTTCAAGTTTCATATCTTCAAACATGTATCCGAGTTCTTTTGCAAGAAGCCTGATATTTACGTGCACTTTTGCTAATTGTGCGAGCGTTCCGTCATCTTTATTAGCTTCTAAAAAGATGTCTATTGTCTGACCCACCTCAATATGCTTGACAAACTCTTCATACTTGAGTCTGCTTGTTGCAACAGGTGCTAACTTGTTTTCTGCAGTTTTTACAAATTTACCATGAAATATGTTATGCTTTTGCCCCATTTTTTGTATGTGCTTTTTTCCAAATTGATTTAGCTTCTTTTAAAGCAATTCTTTCTTCTGGTGTTTTCTTAAACTTTTCAGATTTAAGCTTGTTGATTTCTGTTTTTTGTTCTGCTGTTATCATATTATTCTATTTTTGCGGTTAAACCATTTTCACACAATGCCTCCTTGATGGGCTTGAGTGTTTTCATATCTCCTTCTTTTACGGAGCATTTACCATTGTTGTGTATTATTAATGCACATTGTTCTGCTTGAGACGGTTGATGACTGCAGTATTTTGTAAAGCAGTATATAACATGCTCAAACGTGTTGTGATCATCATTGTATACTACAATGCTTTTTGATTTTGCTACTTGTTCTTCAACAAGTACATCTTCTTCTTCATCTAAAAATGGATCAAATATCATCTGATTTATTTAAAATGTTAAGCATCTTGTTTCTTTCAGCTATGGCTTCTAGCCTAGGCATGTCTAGTTCTATAATGGATTCACCTCCAATTTCTAAATCAGATTCAATCTCATCATACAACTTAACAACCTCATCTAACTTTCTTGCTAAGCCTTTTGTTACGGCTTGCTCTCTAAGAATAGACTGTATATATTTTACTGCTTCCTTAGTCTTCACTAAGTCCTTTAGGTTGATCTCCATTGTCTGGTTCAAATAATTTGTTAAACATTGTGTGATTCCAGCACAGTTTTACTTGGCTGCTGTTGTAGTGCTTTATCTCCCTTGTCTTTTCATTACAGACAACCCAGATTGTATTCTCATGTGGACCATAATCTATTAAGAATAATACTACGCCATCTCCGTGAGGTGTCTCCACCCACAATACTTGTTGTAATTCATGTATTGCTGTCATATTAGTTCTTTGGCTTTAAAGTTATTAATATATTCTTTCATCTCCTCAAGATACTTATAGGTAGAGGTATCTTCAATCTCTCCAGTTACCAACGCACTACCAATAAGCTTCTTGTGTATTTCTCTGAACTGTTTTGCCATAAGCTTAACAGTAATCAGAGCATTCTTTTTAGCATTATTCATATCATAAGCCGCGTAAGACTTATAGTTCTCAATGTAATGCTGTCTCATAATATCATGAGCTTGTTCTGTAGCTGTTAATACCTTGTTAAGTTCCATGTTTACTCTTTTGGTTTATCATCAACATATTTAGTTATATTAAATAGTATATCATTAAATAATATATAATCTTCTTCACTAATATGTCTCCAATTAAGCAAAGCTCCATAAGCAGGATTTCTTCTAAGTTTTGTTATTGATATAAAAGGATGTTCAGTATCTACTCTGTCTATTGTCATCTCACCCCATTTAAGTGACATCCAATAATATTTCTTATCTTCCATTATAATCCAGCTTTGTTTTTAAAGTGATTAAATACTCCTGGTATATGTTTCTTATAAGAAGGTTGCGTATCCATGCACCATCTTTTAAGTTCATCTTTTGACTTAAAAGGTTTTTGCCAAGAGCCTCCTTTCATTATCATATTAAATATAGGCTCCAGTTCATCTATAAAATTTTGTACTGTCCAACCTTCCCATATATGCTTGTTATTTTCCATCTCTTTGTTTTTTAATTACTTCATCTCTTACATCATAAGTTAAATCCATTAACAAATCATATATTTCTTGCTGGTCTCTTGAGGAATCTTCTCCTTCAGTATAGTTGGTTAGTTTGTTTAGACCTTTTTCATATTCTTTTACAACATCAAATAGCTTTTTAAAGTAAGCTTTAAATTCAAATCTGTGTTCAGGTAAAGTATGAATCAATTCTGATATACATCTAACATGTGCAAGCATTAATGTAATATTAAGGGTATCTTCTTGTTTTAAGTTCTGATGGGACATATACTTTTAGTTTACCACTTGCCGGCATTAGTAATACAATATCTACTTCCTGTATGAGCATTCATCCAGTCACTAGGAGCTAATATAAAAGTCTTGTTATTACTAGTACACTCATTTTTGATTACTACAGAGTAATCTTGTACATTATCTGATTGAACTATACCACAATTACATGGGCCTTCATCTTCTTTTTTGCAGGAGCTAACTAAAGCTACAACTGCTATTGCTAATACTATTTTCTTCATGTTATTTGTTTTTATAATTAATAATTTTTTCTGCATCCTCTAATGACAAACCATGACCTATACAATCCATAGGATTTAGTGTTTCTTTTGTCTTATAATTTAGAAGTTCTTCTAAATAAGTTGGTAATTCATTTGGTAAATTCTCACAATTCCAGAACCACCATTGGTCTCCCATACTTTGTGGTGTTGAATGTTGGTAAGTAATTCCCAAATCTTTCATTACTATTTGTGGATGCCTATTTTCTTTACAGTTAATTCCTGCTTCCATCATATTATATCTTAAATGTTTCATCTTAGTTTGTTTTAAAATATGTATCTAATTGTATTCCAAGGTATAATCTGATCATGTAGTTCAGTCCACTTCTTTATGTACTGAGCTTTAAGGTCATGCTTATACCTTATGTTTTCTCCACCATACTGTGAGATTTTTCCTTCCTGTATCTCAGGTTTCCATAATAGATCTTCACCAGAAAGATTGTTGGCCAGGTTATACTGATGCTTACCTTCATTGTGAGTAAGGAAGATTACCTCAGCTTTAACCTTGTCTTTGTTCTTTACAAAGCTATTAACTTGAATAAACAAATCTCCATACTCTAGTAACCAGTCTTTAGTAACTATTACAGGAGAGAAGTTTATATGAACATCATAACCAGCATCAATAAACTGATCAATGGCTTTTATTCTTTCTTCTATACTACTAGTATTAGGCTCTAACTGATCAGCATATACTTGAGGCATAAGACTAAATCTTATTCTAATCTTACCTTCTGGTTTATACTTAAGCAGTTTTTTATTTACATACTTAGTAGCAAAGGATCCCATGGCTAGCTCATGACCCTTGAAGAAATCAAAGATCTTCTCCCACTCATGGTATTTGGCATGTAAAGCAAAGTCTTCATTACAGGAGATGTCATAAGTAATATACTTCTCATGTGTTTGGTTAGGCTTCTCTGTAGTAGCAAACCAAGAATGATGATCAATAGCTGTAAGGATGTCTTCTGTGTTGGTTGCAATATCTAATCCCTCAGGTTTGTGTCTCTTCATGTAGCAGTAAGTACAGTTGTATAGACAGCCATGACCAAAGCTAGGTGATATAAAATCTGTTGACCTACCACTAGGTCTGATGAGCATAGACTTTCTAGTTACTTTTTCTACCATATCCTGGATACTTGGCTTTATGGTATTCTACCCACATCTCCATAGGTACTCTATAATACCCCGGATCACCGGATATTGTTATTTCACCAGAGTCATAATAGTTATATGCAGGATTATAGTCTGGGTTTTCTTCAAACCATTTCTTAGAAGCTTCTCTTATCTTAGAGTTCCACTCTTCTTGATTAAATGTTATTTCTTCCATGTTATTTGTTTTTACAAATTTCTATTAGTTTATCTAGACAGGCTTGTTCTGCTTGTTCATAAGAGGAATGTTTTATTTCTTCACCTTCTTCATCCAGTAAATGATCATGTGGAATAAAATCACCATATTGTTTGTTTACTATTCTTTCATTTAAGTAGTCAATTTCTGCAGTAAAATGATATGGGTTTATTATATGCATTAACCCATGCTTCTCTCTAAACCATCTAAAGGCTTGTTGTTTGAGTGGTACTGTTACAGTAAGAAGATCTAAAAAGTTTCTATTAGACATAGTTGTTCCTGGAAACTTAAACAGTTTTTCTGTATTATAGTATGCCAAACAAGATTCATCAAATCTTAACTCTTTTAGAGCTACTGCTTGGGTATAGCTAACAAATTGATTTTCCATATTATTTTATATTAGTTAGTGGATAAACATTAAAGTGTACTTTTCCTTTACCACTTTCAAGACTAAACATTGCACTTTTTGCAGCAGCTTTAAGTGCTGCTTTTACATGAAGCTTAGCAAATTCAATCATTGCTTCTTCTACTGAGTGTTTATGAAACATATCATCAGCATCAAAAGATATTAACCATTCTTCGGCTGTTGGTATTTTATTTTCCATTGTCTACAGGTTTAGGTGTACATATATGACCATCACTCCACTTTATTCCTGGAGGAGGTGTTGATTCTGGTGAGCTGTACTTTGTACCACACTCACTACATATAAATTTATTCATCTTTTTTATTTTTCTTTTTAGTACCGCCATCTGTAAGCATGCCCCAAACTATCACTACAAATAATGATATAAATATTATAGGCATTATTACATAGACTCCTATTGCTCCCATTGTATGCATATTAGTCTTGTTTGTTTAGTGAGTTAATGAATGAGTCAAAATCTTTTATATTATCAGGTACACCATGCCCTCTACCGCTATTAAAAGCATTCTCTAAATTTTCCTCTGTGTATTTCTTATCAGCCATTTCCATAGCTTGTTGATGCCAATGGTCAAACTCACCTTGCCAATATTCTACATCTTTTTGCATATCTTCTTGGCATTGAGTGTAGCCAGCCACAAAATTAGTCAACACTTCTTCATATTTATGAAATGTAGATTTATCTTTAATTCTATATTTAGTAGAACCATACTCATGAGCATTAATCCACATATTATTTTTTATTTCTTCTTGTGTTTTCATGTTACTGGTTGTTAATTGTTTTTTGACAAATTAATAATGATTTTATGTGCAGGTCAAGTACAAAGTCATAGTTGTCTTTACGGTATCCACCAAATAAACAAAGTACTACAGGAACACGTTTGCATAGTTTAACTGATACATCATTAATCCAATTAGAAAATATCTCAGCTGCTTTAAGCCAGTTTTCTGTACTAAGCTGTCCTCCTAGATCATCTTCATCGTGACTATCAGCGCCGTGACAAAACACTACGTAATGTACTTTGTTACTTAGAATCATCTCCTCTACGTGTTTTAACTTTTCTTTAAAGTCTTCAAGGTATGAGTTATTACGACCTTGAGGGTTTATGTTACACCCTTTTGGTATAGCTTTCAGAAGAGTTGGATTAAAACTATAAGCATCATCTATACTGTTACCGTAATGACCATCAAGATCTAGATAAGCTCCAGATAAACCAAATTCATTATAAATCTTTATAGCTGATATAACCTGACCTGAGAATGTACAGAAACCTGACCCACTATCAGGATGTGCATGATGCATACCAGATACGGGAGCAAAGCATATTTGCCCAGGATTCTGAATAGCGTGTCTCTTTGCTGCAAGCAGTGATCCTGTAGTGTAATGCAAACTGTTTACCAATTCTCTGCTCCAGGGTAATGAATTACTTTTATAATTACCTTTCATGTTAAATACATTATTCACGTATTCTTTAGTGTGAGCTATATAAAAGTCAGTTTTCTTAATAGGTTGGAAATAATCAATCACATCAAAATATCTTCTATAACCTGTGTTCTCTATCTTTTCCATTAAAAGCTTTGGCTTAAGTGGGCTTTTAGAAAAAGATTCACTCATCTTAGTACACACTTGTTTGGGCGTGTAAAATGTTTTTATTTTTTCCATATTGTTTATTGATCTTGCATGTCACCAACTGTTAAGTCAGTGTCATCAATGTTGTCCATTAGTTCATTCTCTTCTCCAAGAGCTTTTGTTGTTGCTAATAAATGTCTTGTTGTATTCATCATTAACATGAATTCAAAATTAGGTTTACCATCTCCTCTAGTTGCACCCATTTTATCATCAATAAGCATAGCTTCTATAGATTTAATCTTTTTTAAAAAGCCATATCTTAATTCTTTAGCTGTAAAGTTTTCTTCTTCCTTCATTGTGTTTTTGGATTTAGGCCTAGTTTCCTAGAGTTATTACTAAAATTATTTAACAAAAGAGCTTGAAGATCCTTCATCTGCTGATGAATATCAAGCTCTTCACTTGTAAGTATTCTTTTGTCTACAGGATAGCATCTGCCGGTAAGTTGGAATTTAAACCAGTTTCTTTTCTGAGCTAATTCTTTTTTAGTTAATGTTATCATGGTTGTTGTTTTATACCAAACTCAATACCAGCTTGTGAGTTATAAATAAATCTGTCCATAGCTCCTATTGATAATTGAGGATTGATTTCTGTTAATAATGACTGAAATTCTTGATGAGGAATTATTACTAGTAATCTCATGTTGCTAGGTATCTCACCCATATTATGAGCAATGTGAAACCCGAAGGCTTCAATGTCATGTCTTGTTTTTATTTCCATAAGTGTGATAATTAAAAAAGCCGGTCTTTCCCGACTGTCAGTCTTTGATATCCATAATGCATATGAATTTAAGCTACCAACATTGTCTATATATACGTCTGCTAAATGTAGTCATCGCTGACTCAGTTGGGTACAGATGTGTATATACGATGGATACCCATCTATTTACCCTCATACTCCGACAAGAGTGTGCGCTATTTAGGTAGACCCCAACTTGAACAAATGATGTTCTAAGCTTTCTTTTTTAGCGTCTTTTAATATACGATCCAGTTCATTCTCTGCCCACTGTTCACCAGGAGAGCCGAGTAATGCAAATCTGCTTGCGTCAAAATACTGGTAAGGAAAACAGTCATCAATATTAACCTCAGCTAATTTGAAACCAAGCTTTCCCCCTTGTATCCTCATTCTTGTAACTTCAGTTACTGTGTAAATCTCACTTGCTTTAATCCATTTACTTAAAGGTATACCGTCAGGCCTATCTTTATCATTAATACAAATCACCTTGAACTTGATCATAATCTGAAGTTGTTGGTTCAACATAACCCGGATTCCACTCTGGATGAGTAGATGATTCTGGTACAAATTGGTTGTTCTCAGATGCAAAATGACGTAAGCTTTTATGATATGCTTCATCACTAGCATGTTCTGATACACCTACTGATGGTGTACCTACAGGTAAGAAGTCATCATCTGCTGTGAATATATCCACATCAATTACACCGTTTCCTTTATCCACTGTCATGAATAAAAGCTTTTGAGTTTTGTTGTCTGTCTTAAAGATAAGCGCTGTTGTTGCCATTGTTATAATAGATTTTTATTGTGTTTAGGGCCGTATAATAAGTTACTGTCCG
>Ga0209668_10000057_pt1 | contig 43215 bp, 70 predicted proteins | sample FrelakmetPLP11PL_FD_187150 | JGI IMG/M metagenome (GOLD analysis project Ga0209668, IMG submission 187150) | Freshwater lake sediment microbial communities from the University of Notre Dame, USA, for methane emissions studies - PLP11 PL (SPAdes)... | ecosystem: Environmental > Aquatic >...
CTATCTGGTAATGCACCGCAAATGACAAACTGAGCATACTCTTTGGCGATGTCGTCCAAATCTCGCCGAATGCGGCGCTAACCGAGCCGGTGCATTACCAGATAGCCAATCGAGTTAAAGAGGAATGCCGAAACCGGAATGTTCCTCCCGATAAGTTCGCCCTTGACTCCAGCGGAGAAGGCGGAGGTTTGGCCGACATTCTGACCCGAGAATGGGGCGTTGTTCACCGCGTTGAGTTCGGCGGTTCTCCGTCAACCATCCCGGTCAGCGACGAGGATAGTCGGCCATGCAATGAGGCGTACGACCGGAAAGTGACTGAACTGTGGTTCTCGATGCGGAAATGGGTCATCGAAGAGCGTGTCGGAGGCTTGGACATCGAGACATTGCAGGAGTTCTGCTCGCGCATGTTCGATGATTCCAAGCGGAAGATATCGGTCGAATCCAAGACCGTGATGAAGCAGCGCACCGGAAAATCGCCTGACTTGGCCGACGCTGCTGTAGTCTTGCTTGATCTAGTCCGCAAAACCGCTGTCCTCGAACCGAGAGCAACCAAGATGGATAAAGTTTGGGAAAAGCTCGTTCGAGACGCTGATTCTATTTATTACGACGACTTATGAGCGCAAATACAGGTTACAAAATTCTTAATGAACACATGGTGATTCCTGGCGGTTGGAATTATCGAGTTCCAGAGACTGGCATTGAAATCATGGGCGGCAGTTTGCCTCAGCTCCATGAGTTTGTTCGCAACCATTACATAGCCAATGCCATCGCCATACCAAGCAACCTTGACACGTTAATCACCGAGTATTCGTGTCTAAACGGTGCCGACTGCTCTTTCAATGAGATAGAAATTCCGAAGCCGCAGGGTCGTAAATCCCTGCAAATTGGCGATGTAATCCGATTCAGCATGAGTCTGCTTCACGGCCTTACGGTTGGAGGCGGCAAAGTTGATCAGGTGGAAGCGACTAGGAGGGCGTCAATCTGTTCGACCTGCATGTACAACCGTAAACCGCTCGGATGCACCGGCTGCAACGCTCGGGTGCTGAAGGAAGCGGTAAAAACTTTTTCTCAACACGGAAGTACTCCGCTAGACGAATCGCTGCAAAGCTGCGAATTTTGCGGTTGCTTTATCAGGAGTATGGTGTGGTTTCCCATTGAAACGCTCCATAAATTTACAGACGCTACAGAGAACAAAAACCTTCCGGCCCACTGCTGGAAAAAACGACCATGTACGGATCAATAGCCCAACTGCCGCTCCAGACCCTCAACGAAGACGGCAAAGCGCCAGAGACGCGCATAGCCGACGCGGCATCGGCCCGTGAAATCTTCCAGAAGCTCATCATGGCCGACGAGCTTCGGAATAATACGCGAGCCAAGCTGCGTGGCCTAGTCGATGGCAATCCTCCGTACAACCCGTCCGAACTGCGCCGTAACAATCAGGCGTTCCGAACCAATGTGAACTTCCGCGAGTCGGAAGCGTTCCTCACGTTGGCCATGTCAGCCTTCTACGATGTGTTCGCGGAAGTCCCTACCTACGCAAATGTCCGTACCGCTTACGGTAATGACATGGATAAGCGTGAGGAATGGTCGAAGGTTATCACCGAGGAATTCGACCGACTTCAGAAGCTGGACAAGGACTTCGATTATCTCGTTCAGCTTTCTCAGCGAGAAATGGTGTTGATTGGAGACGGTCCGTTGATCTTTGAAGACAGCACCAACTGGCGCTGCAAGGCCATCATGGCGACGGATCTGCTTGTTCCTGATGGAACCAAGTCGAATGTCAGCGACTGGAAGGTGGCCTGCGTCCGCACTCGCATGGGCGTGGATGATCTGTTCGAGAAGATTCAGGATGAAGAGGCGGCAAAAGCTGCCGGTTGGAATGTCGATTATGTCCGCAACCGCATTCGTGCGGCGATGCCTGAGCCGTATCGATCTGGTGTTCAGTACGATTGGGAGTTCTTCCAACGTCAACTTCGTTCGAACGACATCACTTTCTCTGCTCGTTCAGAGGTGGTCTTGATGTGCCACGTTTTCTACAAGGAATTCGATGGTCAGATTAGTCACTGCATCATCGATGAGCGTGACAGCGAGAACTTCATGTATCGGAAGTTGCGCCGGTTCACCCGATGGGAGCAGGTCATTCATCCGATGTATTACGACCGTGGTGATGGCGAGCATCACGGAGTCAAAGGCTTGGGCATCAAGATGCTTCAGGCGATGGAGCTGAAGAATCGGCTTCGTTGTTCGATGGTTGACAGTGCGTTTGCTCGCACTCAGATCCTGTTCCGACCTCTAAACCCCAATGCGCTGAGCAAGACCAGCGTCGTTCAACAAGGACCGTATGCGATATTGCCGCCCGACTACGAAGTCATTCAGCAAAACATTGCTGGCGTTCTGGACGCTCCTATGGCGGTCAACGCGGACCTTGAGAATGTTCTTCAAGGCAACCTGTCTCAGTATCGCCAATCGCTCAACAAGCCGCAGGGAAACCCTCGCACGGCCACGGAAGTACAAGCGATTGTCTCCCAGCAATCGGCAATCGGTAAGACGCAGTTGAGCCGGTATTACACTCAGCTCGATTCTTTCTTTGAGGAACGCTATCGCCGCGCTTCGAATCCGAATCTCAATCCGATTACTCGCTCGGACAAGGATGCCATCGAATTCCAGCGTCGCTGCCGTGAGCGTGGGGTGCCGCCGCAAGCCATGATGGACATCGATTACGTCGAGGCTACTCGCACGGTGGGCCAAGGTTCTCAATTCGCTAAGCAACAGCTTCTCGGTTCGCTCCTAGGGTTGTCTGGTTCTCTTCCAGAAGGCGGCAAGATCAACCTGCTCAAGGACTACATTGCTGCCCAGGTTGGGCAACAAATGGTGGATCGGTATCTGCCGTCTCAAGTCCAGTCTTCTCGCGTTCAGGATCAGGCTGCTCTTGCTGTGCTGGAGCATTCGTCGCTGCGTCAGGGCAACATGCCCATCGTTACGGATACGCAGAATCAGGTCATCCATATCGAGACTCACCTTGGAGCAGCCAACGAAGCAGCCGCATCACTTCAGCAGGGTGGCAATCCGCAGGAGATTGTTCTCTTCCTCCAGGGCATCGGTCAGCACGTTCAGGATCATCTCCAACGCCTGTCCACCGATCCTTCGCGCCGTCAGCAGGTCGATGCGTATGTCCAGCAGCTCCAGATGCTTAGTCAGACCATCGAACAGCTTGGTCAGATGATTCAGGAACAGCAGCAAGCTATGGCTCAGCAACAACAAGCTCAGGCGATTCAGCAGGGTGTCGATCCTCGTACTGCCGTGATGAATGCGGAGGTTCAGGCAAAAATCGCTCGCCAGAACGCCGAGGTTATGGCCAATATTCAGCGTCAGAACACGAAGGCGATGGCCGACTTGGCTCGCCGGAATGCGAAGACGACGGCGGACATTCAACGAGCGAACGCAACTGCTGAGTCTACCTTGGCGCGTCAGGGATGAAAAACATACATTTCGTTCACGGACTTCACGACGACGGATTCCATATCTGCGACAGAATCGCAATCGCTTCAGCTTGGATGAACAATCCAGACTGGAGCGTTTTTCTTTGGTGTCCTCAAGAGCCAACTGGAGAACAATGGGAGAAGTTGAAGGCGAAGGTTCCGGTTCGGGTGATGTTGATTGATAACCCTCGCATTTGGAACGGCAATGAAATCGCGCATTACGCCAATCGAACCGACCTGATTCGGCTCAGCGTGATGTACACGATGGGTGGTGTTTATTGCGACACAGATACAATCACATTGGCTCCATTTCCAAAGCATTGGTTCAATTACGAATCGATCATTGGGCATGAATTCTGCGAATCAGGAACAATCGGTCTTTGCAACGCGATATTCTTCGCAAAACCGTTTAGTAAATTCGTATGGAAATGGCTCTGCAAAGCTCAAGATTTTGATGGCACTGGATGGAATACACTAGCCGTCACTTGGCCTTACGAAATCTACAAAGAAAACCCGATGATCTGTCATCCGGTAAACTTTGAAATGCTAGGATTTATCCACTGCGGTTCAGGGAAATATTGGGATGGAATTCACTCTCTTGACGGATGTATCGTGGCCCATCTTTGGCGCACCTATCACCGAGAGAAAATGGAGTCGCTGACCGAAGAGATTATCTCAAAGAAAGAAAATACTTACTGCTTACACGCATCCAAATACCTGTGAAATTTCCGACCACATTCTGCATCTCGCTCAAAGTTGCCGAAGATCGGCGCAAAAAGGTGACGCAGCATCTAAAAGATAGAGCAATCAACTTTAATCTTTTTGATGCAATTCACGCATCCAAGATGGGTCTTAAAACTCGATATGCATATCTTGATGATAAACTGAATTGGCAACCAGAAGACGGTCCTCCGTACAAGATTTCACAAGGTGTTCTTGGATGCTCAATGTCTCATTACACGCTTTGGCGTATCATGCAGTACATTGACGATGATGCTTTTCTTGTTTTAGAGGATGACGTTGAGCTTTGTGATGGTTTCAAAGAAAAGTTGATTGAGAGGATGGCCGCTCTTCCGGCTGATTGGCAGTTTGTCTTTGTAGGCCACTGTTGCATGGATTCAAACCACATCATGGTCAAAGATGGAATTGCTTACACTCCAGTTGCTCCGATGTGTACGCATGCGTATCTAGTGCGTAAATCGGCTCTTCAACATTTAATTGATACAAACGATATGATGTATGCCCCAATCGACATTCAACTCAAAAAACGAAGCATGCCAAGCATGATCCATTATTCATTAATCCCACCGCTTGCGATTCAGAATGGCGACGCAAGCACATACACTTACTGCGACAAATGAACACATCCGAAGCATGGGAAAAAGTAGTTCAAGCCAGAAAGTCAATCCACGGATGGACTTTTGAAGACAAAAGCAAGTACATGTTCGACATTGTACTAGATCAGAAGCCGAGTGTTGTTGTCGAAATTGGAGTTTGGAGCGGACTTAGTTTGGCCAGTTTTTGCGCCGCATCTCTGATTCACACCGATTGCAAAGTGTTTGCAGTTGATCCGTGGAGCGAGATTGCGATGAGTGAAAATGGGTACAACGAAAATTTAAGTGAACGGCAGTTCCAGCTTGATGGAATTTACACTCAGTTTCTGCGTAACTTTGCGGTTCTTGGATTGGACAAAAATCTGACCGTTCATCGGAAAACCTCATGGGATGGATCGTTTGCTTTCGCCGATGAAAGCATCGACATAATCCATCTTGATGGAGCGCACACCGAATGGGATTCAACGCGAGACTTGATTGCTTGGACTCCAAAGCTCAAGGTTGGTGGGTTGTTCATAATGGACGATGCGAATTGGGAAACCATGAAGCTCGTTCAGACTCTGGCGCTTAAAAAATACGAGCATCTAACTTATCTTGAAGGCGGCAAAACTCGCGTCTTCGTGCGTAAAAAATGAAAGACATAATCCGAAGCATCAGCCTCAAAGCTCTCAAGCGATTTGCCAATGGAGGAGACGGTCAGGCGGACCTTCTCATGCAGATTGAAGACCTTCAGAAAACCCTTGAGATTCGAACCAAGGAACATGACGAGCATTTGACCGAGGTCCGCGAGGAGCGCGATCATTGGCTTGCCCTGTACGACGAAATCAAATTCGCAGCCGAGTTTCTAATGAGCTACGCAAAAAATGATGTCCCCAAGCTGACCGAACAGACCGATTGGGAGGTTGGTAAAATCGTTCTCCCGCAGGAAACGGGAACATACTACTTCAACCCAGCCATCATGCAGGAGCCTGATGGACGAATCATGCTCTTTGCTCGTCGCTGCCGTAACAAGCGCGAGAAGGATGAGGATGTCTACGTCGAGAAGAACGACATCGTCGCCTTCGAGCTGAGTAAAGATTTACGAGCCACAAAAAAGTCGATTCTTCAGCTAACGTCTCATTATCCGAATGAGCAGTTTGAAGATCCTCGCGTGGTCAGATTCGGTGACAAGTACGCCATCAGCGCGTGTACATTCATCCCGTTCAAGAGCTACGCGCATCAAGCGATGTTCCTGCTCGACAAGCAGTTCCTAAACGTGGGCCGATTCGATCCGATCTACGGCAACAACTACGCGCAGGCCATGATCAACGATGGCCATGAAAAGAACTGGCTCTACTTCGCTCACGACAACGCTCCGCACATGATTTACTCGGCCAATCCGCATGTCGTGGTGCGGATGAATGGGCGGTTAGAGAAGGAGGCAGAGTACGTCACCGAAGAGTTCAATCCGCTCTGGAAATTTGGCGAGGTTCGAGGTGGAACGAATCCGATCCTTTGCGATGGACTCTATTGGACGTTCTTCCACAGCTCGCTTCCTTGGATCAACAGCAAGCGACGGTATTACATGGGAGCATACGCATTCGAGGCTAAGCCTCCTTTCCGTATCGTTCGCATGACCACGTTGCCGCTTCTAACAGGAACGAATCAGCAGGATTGGTGGCCTGGATTGCCTGCGGTCGTATTCCCGTGCGGTGCTTTCTTCGATAGCGCGAAGAACAATTTCGTCATCTCGTACGGCATCAACGACGTTGATTGCGGTTACATGAAGATACCTTTGGCCGACCTACTTGAGGTTACGAAGGTGATTCGACCGAAGCGCGATGTGGTCAACAAGGAGAACCCTCCGACATTGGTTGACGTTCTCGATCCGATTCCCGAGCGGCATAAACTGAAACGAAACAAGAAATCAAAGTACAATGAACTGGCTAAGAGGCTTGACGAAAACCCGCAGCAATCAGGAGAAGCAGGATCTACTGAGTCTGCCTGAGGTAAACATTTCCGAATGGCAAACAGAAGGTCAGCAAGCTGAGCTGGCTCAAATTCTTAAGAATCCAATCCTTCGCATGGCCATTCGAATCGTCGCTGAGTCGATGCCTGTACCGATGCCGTCTGCGAACAGCAAGGAATCCGACATTATTTTCGCTGCCGGTGTAACCGCTGGCTACGCACATTGTCTTGAAAACCTCCGTAAATTGGCGGTAATTGAGACGCAGAAAGAACCTGAAGCAACTTTCGATAAACAATACTAAATAAAACAACATGGACGAACCACTTAACTCACCTCTCGTTAACTCTGCTCAACCGCCCGACTTTGGCAGCTCATTCATCGACGCATTCAAGGCGAATGGCATCGAAGACGCGGCGGCGGCGGACGAAGGTGCATCGACAGCGGCCCAGGTGACTGAGGATCCGAAGCAAAAGAAGACAGCATCCTCCAAGCTCAGCAAATCCGAAATGGATATTGAGCGGATGTTCGGCACTAAGAAGACCGAAACCGCTCCAGTTACCGAGGATGCTGCGGCGAATGCTGATGCTGACATCCCGGAATCCATCAAGTCTACGAAGGCCGCTGATGCTTTTCGCAAGATCAAGGAAGAGAAGGCGCAGCTTGCGAAGCAGTTGGAGGAATTGAAGCTCGGAAAGTCTTCGACTCCTGACTTCGAATCCAAGCTGAAGACCTTGCAGGAGGAACGTGATGCGCTTTCCGAGCGTGTTCGACTCCTCGACATCGAGCGTCACCCTGAATTCGTCAAGAAGTACGAGAGCAAGATCAATGGAGTCTTTGATTCCGTGAAGAACTTGGTCGGAACTGATGGCGAACGCCTCGTTGGCCTACTCAAGTCGCCTGAGAACGACTATCGGAACTCGCAGATCGACGACATCGTTGAGGGTCTTTCTCCGTCGAAAAAGGCAAAGCTCGGCGCATTGATCGTGAAGTACGACGAAATCAATGGAGAACGCACTTCCGAGATGTCGGAAGCAAAGTCCGATTACGACGCTATTCTTTCTCGTTATCAGCAGGACAATGAGGAGGGAACCAAGGCGGCATTGGAGTCGGCCAATAAGACCTGGCAGAAGGTTTCAACCGATGCTCGTTCGCTTGAGATTTTCGAACCTCGCGAGAACGATGAGGAATGGAATTCCGAGCTAAACGGACGACTTAGCCTCGCTCAGCAGATTTTCAATGGCGAGAACAGCGAAGAAGACCTCGCCAAGGCCGCTCTTTGGGCCGCTGCTGCGCCTAAATACCGCGAGCTTCTCTATTCTCAGGTTGAGGTAAACAAGCGCCTACAAGCCGAATTGGCGAAGTATCGAGGCAGCGAACCTGGAGTTACCTCTCGCGCAACGACCGGCGGAAGTCGTCCGTCGAATACGAACTCTTCGAAGAGCGAGGATTTCGTTGCCAGCGTGATGAAGTCGCTCGGACGCTAAAAACAATTATCCCCCGATGGTTTCATAGCCACCGGGGGATTTTCGTTTGAATCACTTTCCTCGATAAGGACCGCTGCCACTCGGAACCGGCTTAGGCTGAGGTTTAACCGGCGGCTTCGGAGGTGGAGACTGCTTGTAAGGTCCGCTGCCGGATGATCGGACAGATGGCGAACCTTTGTATGGTGCGTTGCTGCTCATAATTATTCCTTTGGAAGAGCATACCAACCTTCATGGATGATGATGCTGTTCTTACTACGCACCGTTTTGCCGCTGGAGTCAACCACCCAAACCTTAGCCTTAACGCTCTCAGCGAGGCGCACAGGCTCACCGTGGGGGACGTAAATCACTCTGCTCGCGCAGCTCACGCTCATGCTCGCGCACACGATCAAGAAGACCGCGCTTAAGATCGGGTTGCTTCTTAGCATCTTCACTCGTTATGTCCTTGGTCGTCAGCGAATGAAGCCAGATGACCAGCTTCATCACGAAGTCGGCCAGGAAGTTCATTCAGGATCCGTTGCATTCTCAAGGTTTTGGAGAATTCGCCGAATCGCTTTTTCGGTTCTCAGGTCATCATCACTTAGCATGATTCCCTTGTTTACGGCGTCGTGAACGATTGAAATCGGAGTCTCAACGACGACACCGAGTGTCGCTTTAGTCAGTGAAGAAATAACTCCAAACATAAGTTCATTCAGTTTTGGCAGCGGAGGTCTTGTTCTTCCAGATCGACCAGACGGCACCGATCAGGGTGACGGTTGCACCAGCAATTTCGGCGACTTGATCAGCACTGGCCAATCCTTTGGCGACGAGAAAACCGCCGAGTGCGCTAAGACCGTGGCGGATAAGAGAGGATACGTTGGGGTTCATTTGTTTCTATTTTTGAATTTCTGATACAGTTCAACCAGCTTGACGACGCATGTCAGAAAAGCGGCGAAGGCACCGAGTGCGAGGGATGCCGTCTTGAGATTCGGATCGGAGAACATGGCGTTCCCCATGATGCCGATGATCGGACCACCGACGCCGATTGAGATGTCTCGAATGAAAGCGTGGTGGTCCGTCATCGTATGCGATTAGTTAGCGGAAGGAACCTGCGACTGCTTGGCGGCTTCCAGAATAATTTCGGCCAGAGGTACTCCGACCTTTGCGTTCTGGAAACCGCCAGCCTTGATGGCGATATCGATGAGTTGCAGCAGGGTATTCGCTTGTTCCGTGGTCAGTTCAATTTTAATCATGCCGACGGAGCATCGGAGACACTCGCAACATTGACAACCAAAACCGGCTCAACCTGCTCAATGATCGGCGGCACCGGCGGCAACCACGGCAGCGGCGGAGCGATGACCGGAGGGTTGATCTGGTCAGCGATCTGCGCGGTGACGTTCGCTTCGATGGCCTTCTGATCTACGCCATTGCTGAAGCACCAGCCGAGAACTTGAGCCTGCGTCAGATCCTCGTACGGAGTGAACGAACCGCTGGGCGGAGCGAACGACGCGCTGCCGTAGCAGGTGCCGCTGTACTGATCCTGCGAGCCGTTGCAACGCCAGTCGGCGGTGATTACGACATCGGTTTTGTCGCCTTCGGTCGGCTTGACCAGCAGGCGTTCGATGATCCAGTTGATGGTAATCATGGTGGTATGGATTAGGCGACTTTGACGATGATCCGCGCACGGCCATCAGCGTCGATGCTGATAACCTTACCGACGGCCAGTTGATACTGTTCGAAGGTCGGATTGCTGACAGCCTGACCTTTGATTCCAGTGCCGTTGACAACCGGCACGATGTAGTCACCAGCCTTAGCTCCAGTCACGTTGACGGGAACCTGACCAGCGAAGGCAATGCGGTCCACAAGCTGGCGAGCAGATTCCAGATCAGCACCTTCAAGCCCAACTCCCCACTTGTCGTTTCCGACATAGGAAGGATCGGTCGATTTCACAACGAACGAAACAGCATCAGCGAACACATTGGTCAGCTTACCGTTGGCGTCGATGCCAGCGACATCACCCTTCGCCAGAACGAAGTCGCCGCATTTGACCATGTACTCGGCATAGTCAGCACCGGAAGCATTCACTGTTCCACCAGCGTTGATGGAACGCGAAGTGGTTGCATTTTTGCCTACCTTTAGTGCAGTTGCGCCTCCGTTAAAACCTTCAGCATCTGTAACATAAACAAGAAAACTGTTGTTTATTGTAGAAGATGTCCAACGCGCCATTTCGACACCCGCAGTAGAACCTGCTGATTGAATCCAAAGACGACCATTTCCAGCCGCACTAGGAGTTCCAATCAACAGATTTCCCGATGCGTCGAGCCGCATTCCCTCAACCGGAGTCAGCGCAGCGCCAGCACCACTGGAATTGTTCGTCGAATAATACCATTCGTGCGTTCCAGTGCTGGGGTTTTGATGATATGAGAGCGAATAACCGTTTCCGATGTACTTGTTCGCTCCATCAAAATATCGGTTGTTGGTAAGAAACAACGTACTAGAATACTGCCAAGCAGCCGATTGAGTTCCAACCTGAACTGCTTTCACCGAGTTTTGCCACGCACTCGGCGCAACCCCCACGCCCAGCCCCGTGGAGTTCAGGGTCATGGCGTCCGATCCGCTCAACTGGAAAGTATGGGACGATGCACCATACGCCATCGCTGCCCAAGCAGATCCGCCTCTATTGTACGAATAAAGGTTGCTGTTTGAATTTGTAGAGCTGTAAAACAGTTCCAATCCAACACCAGTAGTAGGAAACGTCGGAGTTCCGCGAACAGCAACCAATCCCCGAACGTCGAGCTGTGACTCTGGAGAAGCGGTAAGCAAACCCACCCGATTGTTCGCCGAATCAACCTTCAGGACGTTCGTATCCACCGTCAGATCGCCGGTGATGGTGGCGGTACCCGGAACAACGATGTTATTGCCGCTCGGTCCGGTAGCCGTGTACAGCTCCGTGAAGTTCTGGTTGCAGTAATCGAACGACGTTCGCAACGGTGTCCCCGTTCCATCGTTCGGCGATGCTCCGATATTGATCGTTTGCTTTGCCATATCTGATTAAATGATTGTTTTTCGAGTTACAGAAATTCGGTCATGTCCGCCGTGATGATCGTGGAATCTGACGTAATCACCGTGTTATCCGCAGTGATATCCGCCATGCCACCAAGAGTCGAAGCCTCCCAAAGTAGGCCAATCTCCAGCAGATTACGCTCACGCGGACTCTTGCACGAAGCTCCGTAAGCCTCCGCAATCAGACTAGCGGCTTGTTCGCAGGAGATGTTTGCCATATCAATGATCAGCTAATTTGAACCATGCGACTCCGTTGGTCATAATGATCAGACTGTTCCACTGCGGAGTCAGCGCATGGGTCGTCGCGCCATCAATCGTCTCGCTCGCGTAACCATCGATAATCACCTGGTTCGCACCAGCATTGATCCGCTTGAACGCATAGATACGACCCGGAACAAGCGCAGCAGGAGGCAATGTCATCGTAATCGCGCCACCAGTCGCATCGGCGATGATCAGATAATCACCGCTCACCACATTGCCACTGGTCGTCACACTTCGATACGCGCCGCGTGTAGCGCCACCACCCTGAAGATACGTCGCAATGCGATTCTCCAGAGCCAACTTGGCCAACTCGACCTCCCAAGGAGAACGACATCCAAGCGATGCCGCCTCATTGATCAGCGTCTCCGCCTCATCGCATGTGATGTTTGGCATATCGATTTACAGTTTAGGCCATCGGACCACGTCCGCGCTGCATCACCTCGGCGATAAAACCGCCGCCGCCGGGAGCAGACCCTTCCTCCATCTCCTCACCCTCCTCGTACTCCCCCTCCTCCTCGCCACGCTCAGCCATCTTCTTACCCTTCGACTTCTTCTCGTATCCAGGAATGGCCATGCCATCAATCTCGATAACCTCAGCCTTGCCACCCTTGCCAAGAACGATAGTCGCCATCGTCTGGAAAGCCTCGCCTTCCTTCAGGTTCTCGGGAATTTCAACGCCTTTTGGAATGGTAAAAACCGGCATGACGGGAGCATCACTTCGTGGCCTACAGTGTCAATTAAAAACCCCTCACCAACCTTTCGGGTCGATGAAGGGTGTCCTCGTTTTGAGGGACTGTACAATGCCGGCGAAAAGATACGTAAAAACAAAAAACCCGCAAGCCTTTCGACCTGCGGATTCTTTCGTATGCTTAGCGTTTACAGCGTTAGCTGCAAATGATCTGAGTCAAAGCACCAGTGCAACGACGGAAGATAATCGTCATGCCCTGGTTCGTGAACACCGGCTCGCTCGCATGAACGAACTCAGCGTAGTGCTGACCCTTCTTGTCCAGAGGATCAACGCAATCGGTGTTCAGCTTGTACGCGCCAGTCACCCACTGCCACTCGCCCATGTAGTTCGTAGGCATCCACGCCAAGTCGCCAACCCGATTCACCGGGCGAACGATATGGCTCTTGAACACATACGGAGTAACCACGAACGCAGCCTCGTACGGAGCAGTCACCCAGCTCGGGTTGACGCTGAACACCGTACCCTTAGTACCGCTCGAACTGGTGAACGGCTGAACCAGCGTGTACTTACCACCAGCGTAGGTAAACCGGGGCGGGAACAGATTCGGCACATGCCGGAAGTTCTTAATCACCCGATTCGCACCAATGCGCTTCAACAACTCAGCACCAGCGCCACTGCCCTGATCCGCATAACGCAGGTCATCGCGGAACGCAGGGTTGTTCTGAGCGATACGCTGCGAAGCCTCCAGACCGATATACAACGGGAACACCGGACCGTCGCTCGAATAGCTGATGAAGCCAGAACTATCAGGATTCGTCGCGCCATTACGGATCAACGTGGCAGCAGCAACATCCAGCATCTCCTGCGTCAACTCAGACGTGGACTGATTCAGCGCCTGACCAGCCGATCCAGTCTGAATCCAAGGGAACTCATTCACACCAGACGGAATCGTCTCAACCTGAGTGAACGAAGAGTCGGCCACGGCCTTGATCGCGAACTTCGCGAAAGTGTTCTGATAGCGAGTCTCCCAAGAACGCTGCGCACGAATCGACAGCTTCTCCAAGTAAACGCGCAAGAACGCCTCCACACGATGATCAAAGGTCAGATCATCCTTACACAACAGCGGACCTTTCAGCGCGAAACGCTCAGGACTCCAGGTAACCGCATTGTAACCAACCGGAACGTCATTGTAGGTGACGTCGCAAGCACCTTGATTTTCACCGCTCGCAAGCGTGATGGCCGACCACTCCTCAGCCGCAGTCGGCTCAATCGAAGTGGTGGTGAACGAGGTCTGGGTCAAACCAGTCCCCTGAGGATACTCGCCGCGCTCAATCAAATTGAGCCACATCGAGCGATACGAAGCCCGCTTATAAACGTCCTGCGCGAGCGACTCAGTAGCCACCGCGAAGGCGTTGAAAACATTGGAACAAGCCATGTGAGATGAAAAATTAAACCGACGTTAAACCGACTCTATCGGTAGGCCATCCTATCCATCACACGATGGCTGATCTGCCCACCATTCCATTTTGCGGAGCGTCATCGCCGCTTAGACAGTTTGCGATGGCTGACCAAACCTTCGCCTTGCTTAGGGTCGTTACGCGGACTGAGACATAAGAACGTCTACTCAGTCAATTAAAATTAGACGGCTGATTGCAAACCCAAAGGGTTCTCAAATAGCTCATGCTGCTCCGCCATGTAGGACTTATTCCCACACAGTAGGCCAATCCTCCCAGGTCTGATCATCTCAGCTTTCGCCATGAATCCCCTGAAACTGTACGGTCCAGGAAACGACCCAATCATCAACGCATAGAAATCCACTCCACCAGTCTTCCTCGCACCCTTCCGCGTATCGACCAACAACTTCCCATTCTCATACTTCGTCGTCTTCACATCCACCCTAGAACCATCACTCAACACACAGTCATACAACGGATGCGGAGGCGGACGATCCGTATCCAAATCAGGATACAAATTGAACAGCTTACAGAACGCTATCTCTCCACACACACCCTCCAAATCAATCGTCGCAGATGACTCCGCACTGATCTTCAAATTCACAATGTTGAACGAGCGATTATTGCCGTTCCTATGCTTCGCCACAAAGTAAGCAAGCTTACGTTCTGCGTGTGTTAAAGAAGCAGTTTGACCGATTTTTACTTTGTTTAGCACGGTCAAAAAGGTGGAAAATTTTTGAGGGGGGTATCGTAAACGAAGCCCACCCCCAAAGGGGGCCTCCCCCCTCGCCAGTCAATCTCTACTTATCCCATAGGAAAACAATCCTTTTCCTGCCCTAGGACACAAAATGTCCGACAATAGTCTGATAATATGCATTATCAGACTGTCGTCTCGGTGTCGTTTCCGTGGTTTACCTGAACTTCGATCGATCGATCCGGCATCGATCCAAGGAGATTGATTGAAACGCTGGTAGCTTCGCCTTGTTCACTCCAACCGAAAACGAGAGCCGATCGCTTTGCAACGCTTCCAAGGATTTGTTCTCGAGTCGACTCATCTTTGATGCCGTCCAAGTCATAGCTGTCTATGCGTTCGAGCGTTGCAGCTGCGTCGGCAGCAAGCTTCGAACGGACTAGTGCGGAGAGGCTTTCTAGGGATTGAGCTTTCTTTTCAATGCAAACCGTTTGCATTTGCCTCCTTAGTTTCGTCAATCCCGTTCGACTGGCTTTGGTTTGCACCGTTTCAACGCATAGCTTCAAATCGCTTGCAATCGCCGACAGTTCTTCTCCGGCAAGGTATCGGGCCGACACAGTTTCCCAGACTTCGCTTGGCTTCGCCATGCATGACGGGTAACCGTTTTCCGCTCCCCCGGCAATGCGCCGCTTGTGACGGCGCGGAAAATCCCTCGTTTTCCTAAGGATTTCCCACGTTTTCCCCCTTCCTAAAAATATTTTTACTTTTCTTTTGACTTCCCACCTTGTCCCCCCTAGCCTGTCCTAACCAATGAAATCCGCGCTCCGAAAACTCTCTTCCTTCCTAGCCCTTTGCCTTACCTACGCTGTCCTAGGTTACGCCTTTTACTTCCTTTTCATCGCCTCTCAGTTCTAACCCTCAATCCAATCACCAATGAAAGTCCATCTTACCCTAGTCTCTTCAAACGTCAAAACCGGACCGATCCCGGTGTCAACCTCATCGGCCGTCACATGCTCCGACGCATGCCCTTTCAAGAAAGACGGTTGCTACGCTGACAGTGGACCGCTTGCGTTGCACTGGTCTAAAGTAACCTCTGGTCAACGCGGTTTTGATTGGTCCGCTTTCCTTGCCAAGGTCCGCTCATTCCCGGCCGGTCAATTGTGGCGTCACAATCAGGCCGGAGACTTGCCGGGTGTCGGTGATTCAATTGACGCAACCGCACTAGATGAGCTTGCAACCGCCAACACTGGCAAGCGCGGTTTTACGTACACTCACAAGCCATTGACACCCGATAATCTGTCCGCACTACGGTCCGCCAATGAGCGCGGTTTCGTTGTCAACCTGTCCGCCAATTCGGTTTCGCATGCCGACACCCTTGCAAAACTAGGTTTACCCGTTGCAGCTGTTGTCCCTCAGGATAGCCCGGACCGTTTCACGACACCGGAAGGCAACCGAGTTGTCGTCTGTCCGGCGCAGCGTGTGGACAGCCTGTCATGCGACAAGTGCCGCCTATGCGCGAAAGGCAACCGTGGGTTCATTGTTGGATTTAAACCGCACGGCACGGGAGCAAAACGAGTGCAACGCATCACAACGGCCGGGAATTGACGGTCCGCTTCAATCTATCGGCAACGGTAGGTTGACGCGTCTCTTCAATCTCAATCAATCAAAACTCAATCACTCAATCCATGACCAACCGTTATCCCGGACAATGCGTCCAATGCCACGAATACGTCCCAAGCGGACTCGGAACCGTCACCAAACGCGGCCGTGTGTGGCGCATAGACTGCAACGCATGCACCGGAAACATGCCGGAACACTCCGGCCTTGTATGCGTCAAGACCTCATCCGGCTGGTCCGGCACCCGTAATGCGCGAGGCCGTTGCGAAGATGCGCCATGCTGCGGTTGCTGCACTTTCTAAGTCTCAAAATTCAACAACACATGTCCACTATCCCTCTTGTCCCTTTCCTACGTTTGCGCGACTGCGAAGAACCTTTCGTAATGCATGGCCGTCGGTGGCTATTCGTCACCTGTCTGCGCTCCGACGGCATGCCTGACATTGGCGTCTATTCTTTCGACACTGATCTTTGCCACGATTACCTAGCGTGGCGCGAAGCTTTCAATCTCCAATAAAAACCCATATGGCATCCATTCAACGCATTGAAAATGCGGTAAATAACCTCATCAACGGTAATCTATCGGACGCGCGTCGGTCCGCGCGCGGTCTGACCTATTCGGAAATTTTCAATTGGCTGACCTATTCTGTCGGTTGGTCGGAAAACCGTTCGCGCGCGTGTGCGGACTATCTGAAAAACCGCATCGATTTTCAGGCATATTGCAACGCAGACCGTTGACCTATCCTACGCGCATCACACGCAAGTGTGCTGCGAAAGGGTAGGCCATTCTATCCGCAGCAAATAATCCAATGAAAACCATTCACCAAATCATCCGCGAAATTCAATTCTTCGATCCTACCGTCCGCGCATTTGACGCGCATGATCTGCCGCAATCGGTCCGCGCGTACCTGCACCATAACTACCGCATGGACGCGCGCCTGACGGACGATGAGCAGCAACTGGTCGAAGTCTCTTTCGAACCTTTCGCAGACAACCTCCGCGAAGCATTTCAAGACGACCCTCGCCCGGACGCGACTCGGTTTTATCTGTTCGACGATAGTAGTCTTTACGTCCGCACCAATGCCGGACCGGAGCTATGGGCGGACGCGCAGGTGTTCGTTGTCGAACGCATCTTGCCAGCTATGCGCCTGACGCGCTTGGAGGCTGAATTGATGCGTGAAATCGGCATGGATGAGCAGGTCAGCGAGGTTCGCTCTGACTTTTTCGGCGCATTCGCGCGTGTTCTGAACCGTGACTGCGGCATTCCTTTCCATGAATCGCGCATTCATTGGGACGCCTATTCGCGCCAGCTAGGCAACCCCGCGCGCGAGGATGCGGAACTAGGCGGACTGGAATCTGGAACCGCTGAAGGCAATCGTTTTGCGGCGGACTTCCTGGCAACCCCTAAGACTGTTTGATCCATGAAATCAACCCATACCCCTACCCCTTGGATTGTCCGATTTGATGAGGACCGATTCGACTCGAAGTTGTCTGTCCTTGAGGTCATCGATGGACGAGATGAGTCGTTGAATCATCCTCAGGGTGCGCTTGTCCTAGCGAGGGTCAATGTCAGCGCGTTTGCTCCGCACATGGACGAGCCGCTTGCCAATGCTCGTCTAATTGCTGCCGCGCCTGACCTGCTGGCCGCTCTCGAACGTCTCACGCATCCAATGGCCGACGATGAGGACCTAGACTTTGCACGCGAGGTCATCGCGAAGGCGAGGGGAGGTGTCCTGTGAGCCACATCCATCATCCGAAACGTAAGATCGAACGCCCATTTTCTGGCGCGGTTGAATCCGACAAGCCGAATCCCTACGCGCACGGCTGGGTTACGATAGAGCAAATCTGCCAATGCGGAGCGAGGCGATTGGTCAACGTGAACCAGAAGCAAAAGGAAATTGGATATTGGCGCGAAAAGGAGGATTGAGAATGCATCCACTACTTTTATCCGCGCTGATTCAGGTTGAATCTGGCGGGAATGACCTCGCACGAGGTCGTCATGGCGAGCTAGGCGCGTTGCAGATCAAGTCGATCATGGTCCGGGATGTAAATCGGATCATGGGAACGGATTACTCGCACGCGCAGGTAACGAACCGAGCGGTTTCGGTCTTCATCGCGGAGTCCTACTTCGCGCATTACGGACGCAATTTAAGCGACGAATCGCTTGCTCGGATCTGGCAAGGTGGGCCAAAAGGATTTAAAAGGTCATCGACTCGCGTGTATGGCCGACGTGTTATGCGCGAATTGGAGTCGATGGATAAATTCACCGAAAAGCATCATTTCACCGCACGATAAAACACCACAAACCAATGAAACTAACTATTCAGTCCAAACAGAACGCGCAGACGATCATCGATCTGTTCAATGCCATTATCACGGGTGAAACCGAGGAGCATGGAGCGACGCCGATGAGCATTTACGACGACGACAAGCATATCTGTTCCATCACGGCGGCGAATGGCGAGCAGATTTTGGAACTGATCATCGAGCGGGAGGAAGGCGACAGGCTGATGCAGATTGGCGAACCGGAGACTCTGCAATGATCAAGATGTACAACGCGAAAGAGTGCGAGGGTGTGCAGCGACATTTCTCCAGTGCGCAAATGGACGCTCGAAACATCACACTTGGCGAACTCATCACGACGCTCGATATCATTTCTGAAAAGCTTCAATCTCCGATGCTGCTCGAAGCCTCACTTCGGCTCGACCATGTGTCGGACGCTCTCATCAACCTTGAGCATGCGCTGTTTTACGTCCGCATGTACAAGTCCACGGATCCGACTGGAGAAGGCGAGAAGCGACGTCAGGAACTGATCGATGACTCGGAATTCATCATCAACCTGATCCGCGAGGGAGGACTTTACCCGTGAGCGGAAGAGGAAACCTATTCGGACCGGCCAAGTTCAAAGTCCAGATATCCGGCGCGATTGGCTGGTCTGACCTGAAGCAGAGAGTGGTCCGATTCGAGATGATCGAATTCGCCTCGCGCAAGGAGGCGGAGAAGTCGGCCAAAGAATTGAATCCGGGCGAGTACACGCAAGGACGCATCCGAGTTGTTCCGGTCGATATGCCGGAGGACTACGACGTGTATCCGGTTGCGGAGAAAACAAAAACTGCTGGATAACTTTTCCGTAGGCCAATCTAAGCATTCAAACCCATGTCTTTTATCCGATTCGATTCTAGCGGTCGCAACCAGCGAAACCGTATCAACACGCCATTCGCGCATCAAAATCGCTCTAAGAGCCGTTTCTGAGCGATTGCGAGGCATTCTCGCATGTCCACTGAACGACACCAACGCATCTCAACCCTTATTCCGAAACGGAAGCGGCACCGCCACCCAAGGCGGAGCGCAAGCTTTCCGATTTCGGAATAAGCCTCTCCCCTTTTTTAGAAAGGGGAGGCTTATCTTTAGATGAGCTAGCCAGACCAAGGATAACCAAGAAATAACCATTGGTAATTTTCCGTTGACAAGAGAACAAAGTAGATTTATCTGTTTTCCACCATGAGTTACCTTACAAATGGATCGACGCTGAGAGCGACGTTCCGAGAAATGCCGCCAAAGAGGCACAACCTGATCCTCGAAAAGTCGGAGTTACTGGCCCACATCATTGAAACGATCGGTGGCGGTGTTGCCGAGGCGAACCGGGCGTTCAATTCGATGCGGAACATAAAGAGTCAGGTGCTGGTTTTTGACCGGATCCATCGGGTCTGGCATGGCTGCGATTGGAAGCCGTCCGATGAGGACGCGCAGAAGGATCTTGAATCGCGCAAGCTGTCGGATATGCGGCGTGAAATCGCTCAGCTTTGGAAGGCCATCAATGCCCTGCGTAAGGCGAGGCACCGCAGAAAAAAGCAGAAGGCTGATAAACCAGCGGTTAAAGATCAACCTGTGGAATCTAGCGAACCATCTTTGTCCGAGGAATTCGCCAAGTTGTTCCCTGAACTGACCACGAAATAACCATGAACAACGACGATTTAAAGCGTGTAGCGTTCATGCTGGAGCTGATGTCCAAGCGGATTGATGCAATCGACCAGCGTGTCAACGAGATGTCGAAAAGAATCGACGAAATAGCTAGTCCATCAAGCTATGACGATGATGAAGCGTGGTGCTTTCACGGGACACAACCGACGAAGCCCATCAATCCGAACGCTGAGAACTACACCCTGGAACTTCGAAGCGGTCCGTACACGATCTATCGTGACGATGACGAACCTGATAGCGAGTGGCAACGACGCAAGGATCATCTCATGGATCAGCGCGTGATGTTCCTCAATGGTAGCGGTCAAATCGGCACACCGGAGCAGGTGGCCCACTTTGAAGAAATCATGGCAAAAATTGCGAAAGCTCGCTCTACTGAAAATCTTTCCGAAAATCATTTGACGCCACTTGAAACAACTGCGACACTACGTTCGCAACAATGACCAATTTTCCGCAACTAGGCGTAGAGCGCGTTGAGGTAACGCGACAGGGTTTTTGGATTTTCACCCTTGATTATCACCTAGTTGCGGTTTCCAACGAACCATGAAGTGCTACACAACCGAGACTGCCGCTGAGATGCTGAATCTCTGTGAGGAGACACTGCGACGACTCTGCCGCGAAGGCGCGCAACACCGTCGAGTTGGAAGGCGCATCCTGTTCACAGAGAGCGACATTGCCGCGCTGCTTGAATCGAAGATCATGCGAGACGAAGTCAATCCGTTCGCTCGGAAGGCAAAGGTGCAGGAGGAGTCGAAATGACTACCGAGGTTGAACAGGTTCAAGCGACTAAACGGTGTTCAAGGTGTTTTTTAGAAAAAACGATCAATGAGTTTTATTTAAGCACACGGGCCAAGGATGGGAGACAAGTGAAGTGCAAGGCATGCGAAGCAAATTATCGAATTGCAAACAAAGAGGCAATTAAATCAAGAAAAGCTGCCTATCATATTCTTAACAGAGAAATTGTTTTGGAGAAGCTCAGGCAATATCGTTCAAAGAACGCAAAAAGAAATCGGGAGCGCGAAAAGGCAAGATACATTCAAATAAAGCTAGATCCTGAAAAATACGCAAAATATCGGGAAATCACAAGGATTAGCAAAAAAACATCTAATTTGCGTCACCCAGATCATGTAAAAGCGCATTCAAAGGTACTATGGGCAATCAAATCTGGAAAGATTGTAAGACCAAATGAATGTTCAAACTGTGGAAATCAATGCAAACCGGAGGCTCATCACGACAGTTATCACGAGTCTCAATGGTTAGTTGTCCGATGGCTGTGCAAGACTTGCCACAGGTCGCACCATCGAAAATACCCAGATCAGTCAAAGTAATTTTTCCGCATTCAGCGGATGTGTCAGAAAAACAAAACCAGAGAATACAAATATGAGCAATCAAACACTAACAGTAGTCGCGCCAACTCCAACTCAGGCAGTGGCCACACAACCTGACAGCGCAGAATTCTACTCCCGCATTGGCACCTCGCTTGAGGCGGTCAAGGAGTTAGGATCATGGATTGCGCGAAGCGGCGTCTTCAACTGCCAGAAAGATGAGCAAGGCAACATGATTGCCCTCGAATGTCTGGCGACTCGCAAGACTCCGTTCGACTTCAAGCGCGAGTTCCACCTTGTGAACGGCTCCCTGACGATGCGTTCTGACGCGATGCTCGCCGGATACCGCACTCGCGGCGGGAAGGTCATCTGGAAGCAGTTCGATTCGACCGCTGCGATTGGCATCTGGAAGTATGACGGCAACGAATGCGAAATCGGATTCACGACCGAGGACGCGAAGATTGCTGGCCTACTCCCTGCCAAGCCAGGAAGCGGCTGGGCCAAAGATCCTTCCGCCATGCTCCGCGCTCGCTGCATATCGAAGGCTATTCGAATGCTCGCCCCTGAAGTTGTTGCTGGCGTCTATACCCCCGAGGAGGCCGCCGACTTTGCCGCCACGCCACCAGCAACACCCACCATCACCGCCACGACGCGCCAAACGGTCAACGTCACGCCCGAACCGCAGTTCTCGCTCGTTGAGAAGCTGGAGCAGATTCTTGAGCCACATTCCGACATCGCCAATGCGTTCCTGCTCTCTAAGAACCTCATCAAGGAAGGTCAGAACTTCCGCGATGTCAGCACCAAGGTGGCCAACATGATCATCTCCGACAGCGACAGCTTCCTGATCAAAGCGAAGGCGTACTCCAACCCGACAATCGAATGAGCATTCTAAACCGCCACATTAACTTCGACATGCCAGCCGAGAAGTATCACGCCGTTGATGCTCTCTCCAAGTCGATGATGTCCAAGATCCTGAAGTCGCCAGCGCACTACAAGGCAGCGTTGGAGGAGCATCAGGAGCCGACTAAGGCGATGCAGATGGGTACGGCGATTCATACCGCTGTTCTCGAACCGCACCTGTACTCGCAGGTCGTAGCGGTCGTTCCGCCTGACATCGACGGTCGTACGAAGGAAGGTAAGGCGTGGAAGGAAGCGCACAAGTCGCGCATTCATCTGACCCATGCCGAGGACATCGACATCCAGGGTGTTTCGAACAGCGTTCGTCGCCATCCGTTCTGGGACATCATTCATCTGGCCCACAAGATCGAAGCGAGCGTGTTTGCTGAGGATGCTGAGACTGGCATCTCTCTCAAGGCGCGTCCTGATCTGTGGGTCGAGGATCATACGCTTGTCGATGTGAAGACTACGGATGACGCGACTCCTGAAGGGTTTAGCCGGACCGTAACAAGTTTTGGCTACCACATTCAGGCCGCGCATTATCTTGCGATGACCGAGGCTGAGAACTTCATCTTCGTCGCCGTCGAACGCAAAGCTCCGTATGCAATCGGCATCTACAAGCTAGATGCAGAGTGGCTTCAGGCGGGTGAGAACCTTCGCAGGAAGGCAATCTCAACGCTGCACGAGTGTCGCGCACTGGACAGTTGGCCAGCCTATCCGACTGCTACACAAACACTTTCATGCCCAAAATGGGTGCTGAATAAATCCGAGAGTTGAAACAGAATCAAAACCGCTAACAAATATGTTCAAAGTTAATCGTAAGGACGCTGGCAGCAATTACATCAACGCTGAAGGCGAGTACATTGTAACCGTGATGAAGGTCGAGGAAACGCTCGATGCTAAGGGCCGCGAGGTCTGCAAGGTGACATTCGCAACCGATGAGGGAGCGAGCATCGCTGATCGTTTCATCAATCAGGAGAATGTGTGGTTCCGCGTGAACCAGTTGGTTGCTGCGACGAACCACAATGTACCGGATGGAACCGAGGTGGATTTCCTTGGTGTGAAGGGCAGCTACGCGAACTTCCTTCGTTCGATGATCGGACTCAACCTTGTCATCACCGTTCGTGTTGAGGAGTACGACTTTAATGGCGAGAAGAAGAAGGCGTATCGCATCAAGAACATGAAGGGATTCACTGCCCAGACTGAAGCTGAGGAAAAGCCGTTCTAAGTTAAAGCACGGAGGGGAGCGTATTCCGCGATAACGCTCGGTAGTCAATTCTAACGCACACAATTCGTATCCATGAGAGTCAAACTTGTAGCTATCACCAAACCCCTTGTCGGCGACGGTAACATGACCGCATCCGACTTCATCACGTTCGCAGCGCGTGTCAGCAATCCGAGCAATCAGATGAGCTTGCTCACCGCTCCGAAGTTACTGGCCTACTGCATCAAGAACGGCCATTGGAGTATCTTCGAGCAGGCCAGCATGACGGTCGAGATTCAGACCAGCCGAGCGATATCCGCACAGATCATTCGCCATCGCAGTTTTTGCTTCCAAGAATTTTCACAAAGATATGCGCCAAGCGATGCGCCGGAGCCGGTTGAACTTCGCAGTCAGGATCGAGTGAATCGCCAGGGAAGCGGTGATTCATTTGAGAAGGACTGGGCATACGATGTGGTTGCCAAGTCTGTTAATCTGGCATTTACAACCTATCGAACATTGCTTCAAGAGGGTGTTAGTCGGGAGACAGCGCGAATGGTTCTGCCGCTCTGTACGCAGACCACGCTCTACATGACCGGCAACATTCGCTCATGGATTCACTATCTTGAGCAGCGTTGCGCGAAGGGTACGCAGAAGGAACACCGGCAGATCGCCGAGGCTATCCGCGACACGATCTTCGCTGTCGAGTTCCCGCACATTCACAACGCATTGCAGGAGGCCAAATGAGCGAGCAAAACAAATCAGAGACTGTACGACTAACATTTAAGGGATTGCTGTCCATCTATCTACCAGAAGCGAAAATGATGGAGGTCTACAACGCAACCGAGCTGTGCTGCCGCAGGAACAACTGGGGCATCGCAATCGACGAGAGCAACCGATTGGATTTTGTTCCGATGGTGAGAGTCGAGGAGGACAAGCCGTGAGCGATTTGATATTAAATCCAGAATGGGAACACGCACAGTTTGTGTCTATTTCTGAATTGAGAGAATGCGAACGGAAACTGGAGGTGCTTAACCGTGGCAACGCCAATGCCGAGCGAATCCTTTGCGAGGCTGCTGGCGTCGAATCCGGGCGCGATGTCCTCGACTGGATCGTGGCGGCGAAAGACCACATCAAGCGGCTGGAGGAGGCGGGGGATGAAGCAATCTACCCTCTTGAATATGCGGCCAGAGTGAGAATTTGGACAGAAGCCAAGGAGGCCAAGCTGTGAGCCAATCAATCAACGACGGAGGACCGGCGTTTCCTCACGAAACATCACTTGGATATCACCACGGCATGACCCTCCGCGACTACTTTGCGGCGGCAGCGTTGCAGGGATTGATGGCAAAAGTAGATCCAGAAGATCATTGGGCGGATTATCGCGCAAAATGGTCATATGAAGCAGCCGACGCGATGCTCAAAGCGAGGGAGGACAAGCCGTGAGCAGTCAATTCACCATCGCCGACCGCGAGTTGGTCAAGATCGCCTCAACTGGATCTGTCTGGGTGCAGCACGACATCACTCCACTGGAAGTGGCTAAGATTGTAAAACTTATGAGTCAGCGAATCGAAAAGCTAGAGCAGGAGAACGACGCAATGAGAGCCGATCTGCTGCTGTGGAACGAGAAGGAGGTGAAGCCGTGAGTGACAAGCAGTGGTTCATCACGCCACACAGCGACATAGAATGGTTGATAATGCCGTGTATGGTCTTGGTGGCGTTTGCTTGTTTGATTTCAAACCTTGTTGGATTAACCACTGGAAATGAACAAATAAGACACGAAGCGGTTGCCTCTGGCCACGCCGAATGGGTGGCCGACAAGAGCGGTAAACCACAATTCAAATGGAAGGAGTGCAAATGAACAACAACTTACTACTTAATTCAACCGATCTAGGTGTCGGAAAACAAATGGAACCAAACATGATCGAATGGAGAAAGTGCGGCAAAGCAATCCTAACGATCCACGCCGATGGACTCATCACCGTGTCGGAAGATTGCAAACCTACTGAGACAGCGGCTGAGGTGCTACGCATCATGCGCGATCAATGGCTGGCCGACATACAGTGCGCCAAGATCCGCGAGCTTCAAGAGCGCATCACTCAACTAGAGTCAGAGAACGACGCTCTTCGCGCCGATCTGCTGCTGTGGAATGAGAAGGAGGCCAAATGAATATCGAACAAACCAAGGAAGCCATCCGCGTGATGCAGGCATTCGTGGATGGGAAGGAAGTGGAACATCGGTATAACGGAAAGTGGGTAAAGATTTATGTACCGAGGTGGGACTGGGATGACACAGACTACCGCATCAAACCCAACCCAACATTCCGCCCGTGGACCTCCGATGAGGTGCCTGTTGGTGGTCAAATTAGGAATAAGGCAATCTCTGAATACCGTTGGTTGATTGACCGGACAGCCGATCTAACCGTCCGAAATGAGTGGTTAGAAAGACACGAACACAGCATCGACGGCGGTAAAACATGGCACCCGTGCGGGGTGATGGAGGAGTGCAAATGAACGATCATATTCCTGACCTCACGAAAATGATCGGTGAGACGCCGAGGACGGATGCGGCGTGGAAACCTGATGGAGGAGATGGCTATCCAACCGTAGATGTTGACTTAGCTCGTCAACTCGAACGCGAACTCAACGCGGCCCATGAGCGCATCAAGCGGATGGAGGAGGCGCTGACCTGGTACGAATCCACAGTGTCCGACTGCAATCGCCACGGACCTAAAGGTGATGTTGCTCGCGATGAGTTGGCAAAAGATCAAGGGCGCAAAGCCAAGGAGGCCAAGCCGTGAACCATATTGGTAACGCCAACAAAAAGGTCAGCGATACGCCCATATCTGATTCTACTCCTCACAACGTAGGCGAACTCGGTATGCTGTGCAGGAAACTCGAACGCGAACTAAACGCTGCCAATGAGCGAATCAAGCGGCTGGAGGAGGAGCTGGAGCGGACCAAGCAGGATCGGAACGCGATTGCTAAGAACACCCGCGAGCCGCTGCTGTTGAAGCTCGATCATGCCGCCGAGCGCATCAATCGGCTGGAGGAGTTGTTGTGGTTAAGTCAGCCAGTTTGCGAAGCCAAGGAGGCCAAGCCGTGAGCGATGAAATTATCCGCACATGCCCAAATACAAAATGCAGGACATGTTGCATAAAAGAATATAATTACACACCAGGATACAATATGGACATAGGTGAAATCGTTCCGCAGGAATGTCCCGCTTGTGGTGCTTGGCTCGGTCAAAAGTATTGGGGTAACATTGATCGAATTAGCAAAATGAAAGAGCCAAGCCAATCACATAAAGAACATTGGGCTAGAGGACTTGGCTTAACCAAGGAGGAAAAGCCGTGAGCGATCAAAATAAATATCCATTGACCCCATCTTGGTATGCATTTGGTGGTTTTTTTACAACACCAGTCCTTGCTACGACACTGCTTTTAGGGGCTGTGATTTTGTTTGCAGTTTGGCCATTTACGCCAATGATTTTTTATCTAAAAAGGAAAAGTGAATTACAACAAAACAAGGAGGTGAAGCTGTGACACTCGAAGAAATAATTATAGAGGAATCGCACAATTTAAGTTTTCCGCACGGAAGGAATCTACGCTCAATAGCATTTCATGTCCGCAAGCTGGAGGATTGGGCGAAGCAACTAGAGAATGAGAACGACACCTTTAAGAAACGCATCAAGCGGCTGGAGAAGGCTCTTGAGTCCATTCGAGAATACTGGAACCGAGACAACAATGAGGGAGCGATGAATGACGCTTGCTGGCACGCAATCAACACAGCGTCAGAAGCACTGGAAGCCAAGGAGGCCAAGCTATGAGACTCAACGATTCCCAGCGCAAGCTCAAGCTCATCACCAACAGCATTTCCACTGTTTGGAAGGGAAAGCGCGAATGCCCGATCTGCATCCACACCACCGTTTGGAGCATTGGAACCATCGTTGAGGCCCGAGAGTTCAACGAAGGTAATCACTGTCCCGGTGCTGCAATTACTCCGCTGATCCAAGTTCAGTGCAACAACTGTGGGTACACCGTGTTGTTCAACGCCATCGCTCTCGGCGTCGTTGACCAATCAACTGGAAAGCTAAAGGAGGAGGAATGAATGCAGCATTCATCTACAAACACACAATGGCCGGCGAAGTGCTGATTGTGGATATGGAACGAGCGAAGCAACTGGACGCAGCAAGTGGACATTGGAAACTCATCCACTCGGTCAATGCGGTCGAGACGCTCGCATTCATTGTGTCACTAACGCCAAAGCAGAGAAACAAGTACATCAAACAACTTACGAAGTGAATATGAAACCTAAACGCAAGACTACGGTAATCACAATCGACTCAACACTTCACACCGAGCTGCGCGCTATTTGCGACAAGCACGGAGTAAAGATCGGATTTCTCGCTGATCAAGCGGTGAGAGAGCTACTGGCAAAGTTGAACAATACTGCTCAAGTAAGTACATCTTTGTCAGCTTTCACTCGCTAAGGCGAATCGTACCTTGTGGTACGAACAATAGCCTCCGGTTGTAATGAAACTGCAACCGGGGGTGCAAATCTCCTAAAATTATGAATCTGAGAGAATACCAAAAGAAAGCAGTAGAGTGGGCCAAAACTAGCGATGGCCTGATCATATCACCCGCAGGAAGTGGCAAGACATGGATTGCCGCGAGCATCATCAAGCATTACGCAACGCTGAATCCAGATTGGACGTTTGGATGGACAGCACCGACTAGGGAAACCTGTCAGCAAGCTAGAGTGTCTCTTCGCGTTGCTGGTGTGCTTGAAAGCGTCGTCGATGTCCGGTGTCCGCATGAGTCAGTGGACTTCAGCAAGAAACAGCTTCTTGTAATCGACGAAGCAAAGCATAGCCCTGCTCGCGTCCTGAAAGGCATCATAGAGTCGTGTAACGGCATGCGTTATGGCTTCGATGCCACGCCGTGGTGCGATGATCCAGAGCGTAACGCGGTGACTAAGATGCTGTTCCGCAATCGCGCCTACGAAATCAATCGCAGCGACATTGGTGATTCATTGGCCGACGCTTACCTCGAAGTCAGCGATGCCACCGATCTGAACATCAAGCAAAAGATCGATGACAACATCGACCGTCTCTTCAATGCGCGGCGTCGCTACATGCGGATAAGTGACGAAGAATTGAAGCGCATGTGTGCATGGGAATCGCTCGTTGAAATTGGCATCTGCGAGAATCGTGAACGCAATGAGTCGGCCATCCAATACGCACTGGAACACGGCGACATGCAGACGCTCATCCTCATCCCACGCATCACTCTCGGAGAGCAGTACGAGAAGCGCATTCCAAACTCTCGGCTCGTTCATTCCAAGATCGGCAAGAAGCAGCGCAAGGAAGCGATGGAAGAATTCAAGTCTGGCAAGCTGCGGACCATGATTGCCACATCATTGGCCGACGAAGGGTTGGATCTTCCGAATGTTGAACTGCTCATCATGGTGAGCGGCGGAAGGTCGTCGCAGAAGACGATTCAGCGAGCGAGTCGAGCGTTACGCAAAACAGAAACCAAAAACTGTGCGACAATCATGGACTTCTCTGACAAGTTCCATCCCATCGGAGCGTACCATTCGAAAAAGCGGATGGCATGCTACCGAGAGCTAGGTTGCGTATTTTTACAATGAACACGATGAACGAAGTGACTTCCGCTTCACCAAGCGAAAACTCAGTCTCCCTTATTGGGGAGTTAAGAGCCACAACCAGAAAATCAGAAACCAAAACTGGCGCACTAATGGTTCGCCGCGTGATTTCAATTGCCCGACACTGGACTGACCAAGACGGTCGTTTAATTGAAGATTACGATGATTTTGAGCTTTCTTCTTGGGGTGGAGTTGCGGAACGGATGTTGGAGATATCAAGCGGATCTTTGGTGCGAGTTAGAGGCAGGGTAAAAGTAGAGCGATGGGTAGATGGGGCGGAGACTAAATCTGCCGTTCGAATCGCCGCTGAACACGTTCAAGTTCTTTGCTTCTAAGTACTCATTATGAAGAAATGTTCTGGATGTGGTCTTGAAAAGACTTTGGAGTGCTTTTCGAAAAAAGTGTCATCGAAAAACATTTTGCAGTCGAAATGCAAGACATGCAGTTTGCTCTATCAGGCTAAATACAGATCAAAAAACTCAGAAATATTGCTTCTGCAAAGAAGGGAAAAATACCAGAAGATTAAGTCCGATCCTATTCGTCGCGCTATATATCTTGAATCCATAAAAATCAACACCTTACGCTCCCATCAGCGGCATCCAGGAAAACAGCAAGCAAGGATGGCTGTTGATTATGCCGTCAGAACAAATCAGTTAATCAGGCCAAATTTTTGCAATGAATGTGGTGTTCCGTGCAAGCCTGAGGCGCACCATGAAAGCTATGAAAAAGATCAATGGCTGAACGTGAGATGGATGTGTAGATCCTGTCATGCAGCCAACCACAGAAAACACAAAGTACTAAGCGAATGAAAAATAATAAACCAATCGTAGCTGTTGACCCTGGTGTCAGCGGTGGATTCGCGGTCAACACGCCGGACGGAATCGTCCTGCTGTCGATGCCAGAATCGCTGCCTGAAATCTGCGGTCTTGTTAATCAACTAAAGACGGCCAATGCGCAGTTGTGGATTGAGGAACTTCCTCTGTTCGTTTCTCCCATGACGAAAAGCTCGTCGATGGCCGTGCTTCACAGAAACCTCGGTCGCGTTGAAGCTGCTGCCTACGCATACGGATACGCTCTTCACAGAGCAGCTCCAAAAGTGTGGCAGGCTCCTCTGGGACTGGGCGGAAAAGCATCGTGCAAAGATCATGCGGAATGGAAGAGAAAGCTCAAGGCAAAGGCGCAGGAGTTGTATCCACACCTAGACGTGACATTGAAGAATTGCGACGCACTTCTGATCCTTCATTTTGCCCTAGGAGGTGGAAGGTAATGAGACGCGCCAATCGTCCTCCATCAAAGGATGAACTCAAAGAGTTGCTCGTCGCAGCGTTCGCCGCTGGCGTGGTAATCACCGCAGCTTACTTCATGCTCTTCATCGTAAAATGAGCGAGTACACGAAACCTTTGTCCGAGGAAACGGACGTCGAAACTTTGCGAGCGGCCATCGCGGAGTACCAATGGTTGGCCAAAACATTGTTCAAATCTTTGGGGTGCGGTTGCAATGGAGGTCAGGACCTCTGCTGGAACTGCACCCAAGCTGAGCGACACTACAAGCACACAATCGAGATATACAAATAATGAACTCAAACAAACAGGCGACATTTCGGGTTGCAGATGCAGATGAGTCTACGTCAAAAATAGACTTCAGGTACTTTGACCGTAAGTACAAGGAATGGCTTATCCGCCGTGGATTCGCCGATGAACTTGGCAATCCCCTCGGGATGCGCCACTCAAACGGACGCCGTGTAAAATCAATCAAATCCGATGAACTCTGAAATCTCCAGACAACAACTGTTGAAGGAAGCACCGCAACTGATCGAGTATGCGATTCTTCGCGGTTGGATCAGCAAGCCAAAGCCGAAGATAAATCTCGACGGAGTCTGGCATGCCGATGGTGCCGGACATCTCGACAACGCTTCTGAAGATGAAATACAAAAACTGCGGGAACAGTTCAATCCAGGTTGATGTTATCTGCGATGACGTAGAAATACGGATCGGAGAAACGAAATGGTCGGGTATAATCTATACCCGCGAGGGCAAGTCGAAGGTGTACGTTCGAACTAAGGCTGAGTTTAAGGCCAAGTTCGTTCCGATAGATGAGAAGCCCTAACCTTTACATTGGCGCACAAGAGCAGCTCTTTGCGAAGTTCCAGTCTCGTTCCATTGCCATCCAGCACTGGAGCAAGTACCTGATGACTCCCAAAGAGCTTGCTCTCCTTTTCAGCAAGTTAGAGAAATCAAATTCAGTCCTCTCCGAAATCGCCAAGACTGACCTTGGACGAAGTGGAGAGTTAGCGAGAAAACAACTTGGAATCGAATGAATCAATCAAAGATCGACCGTGCACGTGCGTGGGTTAGAAGCACCCCAGGAGCCGTCGCAGGTCAAAATGGACATGGAAGTACCTTTGCCGTGGCAACCGCGCTCATACACGGTTTTGAGCTGAATGCGGGGGATGCTGCGATGCTCCTCGATGAGTACAACCAGAAATGCCTGCCACCGTGGAAGCCGAATGAACTGGCCCACAAATTGAATCAGGCGTCAGTTGTCTCGCATGACAAACCGCGTGGATGGTTGCTGTCCGCTCAAAGCGGAACGCCAGTGTCTGCCACCGGCAAGTTCGTGGTTCATAAGATTCAGGCAATCCCGGAGCCAGCATCCAGATTTACGACCATCGACTTCCTGAAAGCCTGTTTCGAGCAGGATGAAGTTGTCTGCATCTGCAACGACATCATCTGCGATGAGGAGGGTAAAGGTAGGCCAGCGTCCAAGGGTACATTCCTCAAGCGCGACGAATGGATTGAGAAGCATTTCACACCGCCCATCAGCTCGATGTGGACGAGCAATGAGAGCCGTGGAGCTTATGTCCGCATCAATCCATGTCTCGATGAGACTGGATCGGATTCAGGCGTAGCAGCGTTCCGCCATGTCCTCGTTGAGATGGATGAGAAGACCAAGGACGAGCAATGGACGATTCTCAAGGAGTCGAAGTTGCCCATATCGGTCGTCATTGATTCGGGCGGCAAGAGTCTGCACGGATGGGTGCGTGTGGATGCGGCGAACAAAGAGGAATGGGGAGAGCGTCGTGATGTCGTTTATCGCCACCTTGAAGCTCTAGGAATCGATCCTAAGAACAAGAACGCGAGCAGGTTCAGTCGTTTGGCTGGTGTGATGCGCGATGGCAAGGAACAGAAGCTGTTGGCAATCCATGTCGGGTCGGTGAATTGGGATGCGTTTACGGACTACCTTGAGTCGCAGGACATGCCTCAGGAGTTCTCGCTCGACAGCATCATCGAGTACGATCCTAAGAATGATCCTGACAATTTGATCGGTGACAGATGGTTACGACGCGGATCATCGCTTCTATTCGTTGGTCAGAGCGGATGCGGCAAAAGCTCTATGGCTGCGTATCAGGGAATGAAGTGGGCATCCGGCGAAGCATGGTTTGGTGTGAAGCCAGTTCGTGCGCTGAAGGTGGCCTACATCCAAGCTGAGAACGACATTGCCGATCAGCATGATGCGCTGAAAGGAGCTGCTGAGATGACGTTCGGAAAGGAGAATTGGGAGCGAGGGTTGCGAAACGCGGACATGCTCTTCTTCCGCGAAACGGTTCGAACAGGATCAGACTTTGCGACAATGCTCAGGCGTCTCGTTCGCAAGACCAAGGCTGACGTCGTTTACATCGACCCGCTGCTCTCCTACATGGGAGGTAATCCTGCGGACATCGAGGTCTGTGCGAACTTCACGCGACATCTGCTCCAGCCGATTATGATGGAGACAGGAGTTGTCCTGGTACTCGTCCATCATTTCCCCAAGCCGAAGGGTAAGGACGACAAGCCGGAGAGCGTGGCAGATTTGGCCTACTCAGGATTTGGATCGTCCGATCTGACGAACTGGGCGAGAGAGGTGATTGTGATGAAGGAGGTAGGCTTCAACAATCCACGCAAGTTTATGCTCGGCATGGCGAAACGGGCTGACCGTTCCGGCATGACGGACAAAGAAGGGAAAGTCACCGGATCGATTATGATCCAGCGCGGTTCGAACGGCGACATCTCATGGAACTACGCGGAGCCTGAGAAGTTCGTCGTCGATAAGGAGTCGGTGAAGAAGCCGTACACCAAGGGAAAATACCCTAGGCGTTAGCTTTCTCGCGCAACGCTCGACGACGTCCTTTGGCGGCAAGCGATTGGAACTTCGCCTTACCGAGCTTCTTGCGGCCAATGTAGGCGGCCAAAGCAGCAGGATCTTTCACACCCTTCTTCTCAAGGCTACCGATGAGCTTTTCGTAACGTCCGCCACCGCCAAGTTTCATCTTGTCCATAAAATCAAATAGAGGTTGAGGTTAAAACCGACAGAACAATCGCAAAAATCCACGCAGCGCATGACCAGAACTTAGGCGTCGTCTTGTCCTTCGCACTCGCGCAGTTATGCCGCGCACGGAAGTTCTTACGACGCTCAGGATTTGACTTCTTGATCGTCATATTAGGATCGCCGAAGCGAACCTTGATGACATTGTCGTTGTCGTTCTTAACGTACACCGCACTCTTCTTCCGCTCACCCGGAGTGTAGAACGGCTTGTTGAGCGTCACCTTCTTGCCATGATAGGTATTACCTTTTTTGGAAAGAGAGGTTTTCATTAGAATCGACGAACAGAAGCTGAAGGGATTTGAGGGCGTTCAGCCTCCTCGCGCTCATCGTTACGCATTTTTAGACGGTCAGCCTCAAGTGTAAGAATCTTGGGCCATCGACGGTTGAATGCGTCCATCTGATCCTTTGCAACCTGATCAATTGGTTTTGTAACTGTGGCAAGATAATCTGGATTTCTAAGAACCCTGCCGATTGCAGCAGCCCCGGTTACCGCAGCAAGGTTGGACAAAGCCATTCTTCCGTACATGTTTGCACCAAAAGCTGAGGCAACGGCAGATGTCAGAGCAGGTATGAGTTTGCTCTTAACGAGGCTATCTTTCTCGATTACAACAGAAAGCTGATCAGCAATCTTGTTCATCTGATCGACTCCAGACTTTCCGAACGCCTCAACAATGAGCGGATTGTACTGACCTGAAATCAGCTCGCGCATTTTGTTGATGTTTACCTGCTTTTTACCGGCATCTAGCGATTCTCTGAAAAGATTGCCAACGACCAAATTCTGAACGTCGCCAACAAGATCTGGCCTTTCGTTCCGCATGACATTCATAAATTCCTGAACGACATACCGCTGTTGCTTGCCATAATCAGTTGTCAAAAACTTGACCACATCTTCCGGCTGAACCTGATTGGCAGAAAGCCTACCAGTCTTGGTTGCGTCCAAAACCATCTTCTGGAAGTCAGTCGCCTCCTTGGATGATTGCTGAACGTAAAGCTGAAGATCCTTGGCCAATCTGCTTGAGTCTGGATTCGACAGTATCAACTTGATCTGCTCGTCATCCAGTTTGATTGGAAGTTTTCCATTTACTGCACTCTTAAGATCGGCCAAAGCGGATGTTATTTGCTTTGTCTTTGCATCCATCTCTTTGAATTCAGGACCAAGATCAGGGCGAGGCTGCTCAAGCTGTTGAATCTCTTCATTGACTGATTTGAGCTTCTTTTCATTCTCTTTCAAGAGTCCACGAGCAGACTCATCATCTTTTGCAATTCTTGCCTCAAGATCCTTGGACTTGGTAACTAGGTCGTTTTTCTGAGTTGTTAGAGTAGATTTTTTATCAACCAAATCTTTGTAACGTGTTGCAACGTCTTGGATTTCAGAAAGTTGAGGGAAAAACTCGTTAGCCACTTCTTGGGTCAGTCCAGTTCCTTTTCCTCGTTTTGCTTGAGTCAAAAGATTCAAGAACTGAACTGGAGTTTGACCTTCTGTTCTCAACTTGTTGTAAACAAAGTCGTAGAGCATTGGCTTAAAAGTAGGCTCCCAGTCAGATCCGGCTAACTTCTTCATCACCTCCAATGCTTCACCACCACGCGATCCAAGCAAGCTCATCACAGCTTCAGGCTTTCCGCCACCTTCACCAGTCTCACGCAGAAGACTTCCGACAAGAGTTCCTTTGAATCTCGTTATGCCTTCACGATAAGATGCGTTCTGTTTTTTTAGGGCAGCTTTTAAATCTGCATCAGTATTAAGGCCTTCCTCAATTCTTTTTTCAACACGTTCAAGCTCTTCAAACTTGTCGTAAGTTGCCATTTGGACAGGTTTATTGAAGTCAATTTGATCAAGAATTTCAGTCCTCTTTTCTTTAAGGTCTTTCAGAGTGAAAAGATCTACAACTGGATTGCCATCCTTGTCTTTAACCACATCTCCATTCCTATCCAGTCTTTCAACGGGAACCGAAATTGCTTCAAGCCTAGGATCTAAATCTCTATACCCTTTATTCTGCTCTGCTTTAAAAGCTGTTTTAAGTTTGTTCGCTTCTTCGCCAAATTTCTTTCCAGTTTCAAACTGACCAACAGGCTTTCCATAATCGAACTTGGGGTCAAACCCGCTTTCGATTTCTTGAATCTGCCGCTGTTTGTCGGCTATCTCGTTGTCGATTTGGGTTCTTGTGATGTCGTCAGACGCTTTAAGGTCTTTCTTCTGAGTCTCAAGATTTCTGATGTCGTCAAACAATCCTTTTGACTCTAACTGAAGTTCCCCTTCAGCTCTTCTAGCGGCACCTAACAGCTCGGAGTTTTTGTCTGCAAACGCAAAATCGACCTTCTTTTTTGCTTCTCCAATCATCTGTTCAGCATTTAGGACAATTCCGCTGATCAGATTTTCGTCGATGTCTTTACGTTCGGTAACTCGCTTAAGTTCGGAAACAATTTGATTGGTTAGTTCGTCTCCGCTTAGACCGTTTGCGCTTCCAGTCCTGATAGAATTTTGAAGGAAGTCGGTAATGTTTCCCTGCCAAGCTCGAATGTCTTCAGGTCGAGTTCCAGAAAGCTGCGGCGAGTAAAGCGTATCAGCCAATTGGGATGCCATTGCTGGATCAATTCCACCTCCAGCGCCAAGCTCTCGGCGAATTGCATCAGCGCGTTCAGTTAAAAACTGCTGCGTGTAAGGACGTTGAATTTCTCCGGCAAACTTTTTCAGGCTTGCGCCACTTCTTGAAAGCGCACCAAGACCTCTTAGTCCTCCTGAAAATGTAGGAAGGAAAAGGCCACTCAACGCGCCTTGTTTAATAATCTCTTCGGTTTTTCCAGATTCATCCCCCAGCGTTGAAGCAAATGCTTGAGCGGCTCCGGTCATTCCTCCGGCAGCACCTTCTTTAAGAATTTGCTTCAGTCTTGATGACTGTTGCGGAACGCCAGTTTCAGCAGTGGTTAAAAACTGCAAAGGACTCCTAAATCCTCCAGCTCCACGCTTTGAAAAACTAAGAAGAGGAATTCCTTGGGAAGCAGCTTCTTGGATGTCATACGGCTCTGGAGCTATTGTCTGGCGAAGAAGTTCACTTCCAACTCCAGCAATCATTTCTCCTCCAACCGTTTGACCTCCTGGAATTTGAGAAAGACCGATTCCAGCGGCCAAACCGGCAGCCATTCCAAGTCCGCGTCGAGCCTGATTGAACCGATACTCGTTTAATAGCTTTTGCTCCTGAGGAGTGAATTCAATTGGAACCTCAGGATTTCCTCCACTTGCCTCAAACTCCTGAAATTTCTTAGCACTCTCACGGCCAAGTCTCAGATCAGCTTGTTCAACAAGAAGACTCTTTGGCCTAAACGTGTCACGACCAACAAGCGGAGCTTTGGCAGCTGCTTGATTGACCGCCTCCATAGAACCCATTGGAGCTTCATCTGGAACAAATGAAATTTCTGGAGTCGCATTTACTCCCTGCTGCTCGTCTGGAACAAACGTTATTTCAGGTTGAACGGAAACCTGATTTATTGGTTGTTCCGACAACCCTACATCAACTGGCTGAATAGGTTGGCCAGCTTGCGCCTGATCAATCTGACCTTCATTCTGCAAAACATACTCATCCATAAATTATTTAATGGTTCCTTGCACTCCATTGATAATCACCCTTGTACCAGGTTGAACACCAGCTGCCTTTGCTTCTTCAATCGTCCTAAAAGAAGGAGTAGAAACAGCAGCGTTTGTCAAACTCATCGCCTGAGTAGCAGGAGCCGTAATCATCGCACCTCGTGAAGGCATTTGAGATGTTCCAGCAGGAACAGGCTTCCCGTATTTTTGATAAATTTCATTCACCCTCCCCATGCTGTTTTCAACTCGACTGTCGAGTTCTCCTTTTTTAATTTTAATTTTTTCAACAAAACTATCAACATCTGCACCAAACAGTTTCCCGCCTTCAATTGCTCGTTTAATTCCAAAAAGATCAAGCTCGCTTAACAAGCGTTTTGATTCTTCAAGTCCAACAGCGTCTTTACCTTCTGCGCTATTCAAAACTTTAGCAATTGATCTTGCTGAATTTAAAGCAACATATTCGCTTACAGTAGGATCTTCAAGGATTCCAATTTCGTATCCAATTGCATCAGAGATGCTTTGTTTGTTTGCAATATCATCTGCAAACTTTTTAACAAGCCTGTCATCAACTGCATTCAGTTTTACATCTCCAACCTTTGCTGGTTGAAGAACTTTTTGCCTGTAAATATCATTTCTGTCACGCAATTGATCCAGCCTAACCCTCTCATTCGCAAGTCTTTGAAGCTGAACTCCTTTTGAAAAATCAAATTTTTCACGATTAAGAGAAGAGGACTCTTCTGCTAGAGCCTTTTTATAATTTAATGTTGCTTCAGCGATTGCATTTTTATCGCCACCTTCTTTTACAAGTCTATCAAGATTGCTTTTTGCAAGCTCAAGATTTCCTTTGATTGAGCTTGTCTTGGCTTCGGTTTGAGCAAGCGCAGCTTCTCGTTCTTTGGCTGCAATTTTGTTTACAAGATCGTAGTCGATATCTTGCTGGCCAGTTTGTGTGTTGAGTTTAAAAGCGCCATATTTTGCTGCGATATTGTATTGAGCTGCACTCAAGGCATCAGCTTTTGCTTCGGCCCTTCTCTTGGCGTTTATGAGTTCAGCCCGAGCGGAATATTTCTCAAGATTGTTGAGCATCTTATCCGCCTCAAGCCGGTACTGCTTTGACTTGAATGCAGGGATGACAGGGAACTTTGCGTCTGCCTTAGGGTTGTCGAGAAAGTCTCCGACCTGCTTGCCAAGATCAGAAAATGTCTTGAACTCGGCAACCTGCGCTTCTTGCTCGCCAATCGCATCAGCAAGAGTCATATCCCGAATCTTGTTCTGAAGCTCCATTCCTTGGCGCTGGAGCAACGATTCAGCAGTCTGCATCTGCAACTGCTCCATCATCCGCTTCTGCGTCTGTGCGCGGTCGTAGAGGCTTGCGCCTAGCTGAAATGCTTCGAGTGTAGGGTCGGCCATAAAATTTTAACCTGCTTCAAGAATTCCCATTCCAGGAGTCGATCCGGTAGTCATACCGGCACCGCCATAAGATCCGCCAATCGGTGGTGATGAATAGAGGTATGAAGGTGCAAAACTAGATGCTCCTCCTCCGCCTCCCATTCTTCCTGCCATTCCGCTTTGGAACATTGATCCGCCAATGACTCCACCCATTGATTGCAGGCCACCACCAATTGCAGCCATCGTAGGATCTGGCATCGCAGCCACCTGAGCGGCAGCCATATCGCGATTGTACTGCGCTGATTGCTGGTTCTGCAAAGCATTCACACGCTGAGCAGGAGTAATGAACATGCTGCTGATCGAGAACGGCTGAGCCATTCCAAATGTACGCTGCTGCTGGATGAAGTTTTGAGCTTGAGCAAGGCCAAGCTGTTGTCTCGCTTCTGAGGCTCTGGCGTAATTTTGAACAGCACCAAACAATCCCATTCCAGATCCACCGCCATATCCACGAGTCAATGCTTGACCGGCTGAAAACCGTTGAAGATTGCGAGTAGCTTCAGGAGAGAGTTCTCCACGAAGTGCAGACCCAATGTTGCTGCTTGCCTGCGAAATCAACTGGTCATAACCGGGAATTGCCCGACGAAGCTGCTGCTCAAGTTGAGACTGCTCGGCGGCGGTCGTCTTTTGAGCAAGTTCAGTGGCAGGTTGAAGCGCCTCGATGTTCTGCTGAATCGCTTGCTTTTGTTCAGCTTGAAAATCGATTGGCTTGAATGCCGGAACCTTTGGCTTTTTACCCGCAGCCAAAAGTCCTCCGCCAATACTTGCGGCACCTAAAATTGCTGCACCTGCGATGATACCCATAAATTAAAAAACCTCCTTCACAAGACGACTGCCGTTCTCAATCGAGAACACCTTTTCAGGTTCGTGACGTTGGATGTTCATGGTAACCAGACGTGCAGCTTTTTCCTCAGGAAAAGCTCGCTCGTTATGGAAGCAATGAACCCATATCCGACGCAAAGTATCCACCTTAAAAAGTTCCCCTTCTCCAACGGTCATCACGCTGTTCGTTGCTGCCCATTTGTCAGCATATTCGCGCAATGCCTGAACTGAAGGCAGATGAACCTCGTAACCGAATCGTTCGGTGCATTCTTTGGCTGACGCTTCCGCATCTTTCTTGACGTACACTTTGATCGAATCATGCACGATAGCCTTCGGCAGATATCCGTAAGTCGAGCAATCAGCAACGTACCTGTAACGGTTTCGATATCCCTCAATTGATTTCTGCCAATTCGGATCAGTTGCACCCTGCTCATGTAGGCCAAGGCAATCTGGTTCTAACGAGAAAAGGACCGACATGAATGCCGATCCGAATCGTGGCAGACCGCAAATTTGGAATAGTTTACCGTTCATTTTTTATGCACAAAGAAGTCCAAGCTGCGGTTCGAGCTAGGATGAAGATGGCCGACTCAGCACCGGGGATTACCCCAAGTTCGTTACAAATGACAGCACTGTAGAGAGCAGCATTCGGATGGATGTTCTTGCCCATGTCTTTCATCCAGCCATGAAGTTGCTCAATGCGAGCATTTGCATTTGAGAAGTCAGACTTGATCAGTTCACTTACACGACTCCATGCCGGATCAATTTGATCCTTGAAGAACGAGTTCCCGAAACCGGGAATCTTCATTCCAGCTTCGATGGCCGACTTCAATGCTCGCTCATCAAACCGTTCGTAAACGAATCGAGCAGGGCCGATTGGACCGTGAGCGTCGCCAAGCGTAAGGATAGCTGAGGCGATTCCATTCGTAAGTTGTCCGCTTCCAAAGAAAGCGTTTACAGCAGCGCCAGAACTGGAGTTCTGGTTATTCCGAGCAGCCATGTCATGCGCGTCAAAAACAGCCTGAAGCAACTCCAACTTCTGCGGAGTCGCATCAGCCAGCGCAAAATCGATGTTCAGTTTTAGAACCATTGAGAAAATCCTCCGCCGTTCAAGCCGACTCCGACCATTCGGATGGTAGCAACAGCGTCTCCGAGATACTGCATCGTTTGCTCCTGAACAGCTTGAACTGCTTTGGCTTCGTAGGCCACTGCTTCCTGAATCAAATCGTTCTCTTCCTTGCGAATCGCCATGACCATGAGCTTGATGGCGTCTGGACACGGAGGAATGAGGTAGTCATTGACGCTCGTAGCGTTGATATGGCGCATCTTCGCCATGACCGTCACCGGCTTGCTGTCATCTGAAGCGCATCGATCAGCGAGGTAACTGCGACGATACTGGGGCAGCGTTTCATCAGGATCGTAAACGGCCAGATCCGTCTCACTCAAAGTCGTCGCATTGTATTCGTACAAACGACTTGCCGTGTTCGTAGCCTCGCGGATTACTCCGGTCAGAGTGGTGAACTTCTTGGTCGATTGAACGTACGGCAAAGCGAGCGTCAGCTTCTCGCCGTCGATCCAGACACCACCGCTCTGGGTGCGAATCCACTGACCGTTTGCGTCTGTTCCCTGCAATGTGATGGTCTTGCCGACATCAGAAGCGTCACCAGGGTAGACTCGAATGTAGCTGTTAGTATCACCAGACATGTCGCGGTAAGAAACGACAGTGCCACGGTCAACAAGCTGCTTCCCGACGCACACGTTATCTCCGCCAAGAAGTCCATAGCCTGTTTCCTGAAACTCGAACCATTGATTGCGAACCGTTCCGACTCCGCAGCAATCGGCCACCGATTCGATGGTTTCGATCTGGCGCGGCCAAGTGATGCAGCCACCGACCGTGTGAATCGTGAAACGTCCGTATGCACCGGCCCACAGACCCTTGTGAAGCAGTCGTCGACACGCTTGATTGATGTAGTCATAGACACGTGCGTCATCGACGCAAACGCCGATAGCCCGAGCAATCGTTGACCTGATATCTTGGACGATCAGCTTCATTTGGTGTAGTAGATTCGGCCCGTTCGCTTGATGAAGTAAACACCGTAGAACGGCGGAAGATTGTTGTGGCCAACAGTAGCTTGACCATCGTTTCCAGTCTTCTCTGCGTTAGTGGTCGAGATTTCTCCGCTTGTAATTGAAGGACCAGGACCGCCAGTACCTGTTCCGCCTCCACCCTGCAAAGTCAGAGTCGAATATGTTCCAACCCCACTCCACGACTTGTTGACGAGATAGTAATCGTCATTGTTCGGCGCAATCCTTTGGGCAACGCCATGCGTATGATCGTTGAACGGTGTTTCTGGAACTGTGAGCGTGTGCTTGTCCTCACCGGCAACGAGCGTTGAGCTTGTCTTGCCCTGAACAGCAACTGCTCCGCTTGCGGCAAAAGATCCAACGCCAACCGGGAATCTCGCTTCAAACTCGGTGTCAACCTTCCACATCGGTCCAGACCAAAGACTCGGTGTGTTGGTGTTTCCGCCATCGTACGTCTGAAGATCGACAGTTGTTCCAACGTAGATGCGCCTATCGCTTCCACTTGCGGCAACAGGGTTTTGACGCAGCCAAACTCCGCTCTGGTAAACCCACCAATTTCCGTTCTCGTCCAACCAAGGATAAACCTGATTGTTCAGCGCAGGCGTCGTTGGTCCAAAGTTGAAGAACGAGTTTCCAATCGAGCTGTTAAAATTAGCCTGCGTCCCACTGACAATATCGTTGGCCAACTGCTGGTAATTAGTCGGGCAATATCCGACCGGCAAACTCGGCGGAGTGAGCGTAATGAGTGTGAGGTTTGGCATACTAAGCTAAAGTAATGAATGATTCAGACGAATACGTCAGCGGATTAACATCGCAGACATCAAGCGGAGTGCATGCAGGATACACGCTGCGGCATTCTCCAACACTGGATTCCTGAACGTCGTAAGCGTGAACTCGAAGACTCTTGATCCGGCAATATCCGATGATGCTGATCATAACCTGCACCTCGTAAAGGTTGCGAGCAGGAGTGCTGATCGTCTCATTGCACGGAGCATCCGAAGGCGTTGGGAACCGCATTTTCGGACGATACTGCGGCTTGAAGTTGGTCAGCGGACACAGATCCAAGCACTGCGTAGTAGTCGCGCATTCAGCGAAATCAATCCACTCGATCCATCCGGGATACTGATCGGGTCGATAGGTGACATTGAACGAAACATCACCCTCAAGCGAGTCGATGAACAAGTCGCCAGAATCCAAACGCTTCAAACCAAACGGAACTTCAAAGTTGTAAGCTCTGCTTTGAAACATCCATTCAATCTCTTTTTTAGGTTCTACAGTATTGCTGTCGAACTTGTCCGTCTTGGTTATCTCCCAAATCTGAATCGAGCTGTCGGATGCGCGAGCAATGCAAAAGCATCTGTCTCCGTAAGCATTCTCGGTCTTAAGAACCTGCAACGCATCGAGTCCAGTCCAGATTCCAGCCCAAGCAGGCGGAAACTTTTTCCGCATCGAAGTGATGAGGTCAAAGTCGAGGACTGAAAGAGCTTTATGAATGACTCCCTCTGAGTTGTATCGAGGCTGAGAAGTCATCAGCAATCGATTATCGAAAACAACCGCAGAGCTGGCCCAGAGCAGATTGGTCTGGTCGTTCTCGATGATGTTTACCATCTCGCTGCTGATCGGAGTATTTCCGTAGTCACTGAACGATCTGCGAGCGATTACAAATGAGCGGACACCATCGACTGCTCGGTACAAGACATCGCCATTGATTGTTATGGCCGACCTAGCTCCAAGAGCGCCACTGCTGAGCAAGCTGATGGCTTGAATCGGATAATTCAGGTTCTTCCAAACATCACGATCAACTGGAGCATTTATGCTGAAGACGTATCGAGGCGTGAAGATAAGAAGCGGTCCTTGGCCAAGCGAC
>Ga0209668_10000058_pt1 | contig 42629 bp, 30 predicted proteins | sample FrelakmetPLP11PL_FD_187150 | JGI IMG/M metagenome (GOLD analysis project Ga0209668, IMG submission 187150) | Freshwater lake sediment microbial communities from the University of Notre Dame, USA, for methane emissions studies - PLP11 PL (SPAdes)... | ecosystem: Environmental > Aquatic >...
TGGCCCGCCGCCGCGTCACCGGCGGCACCTCTCCCGAACGCGTGCGCGCCGAGGCCGCACGCTGGAAGGCTCTCCTCCACTCGCGCGTGCCGCTTGCGCATGTCTCTGCTCCTGTTTCCCGCACCTCGAATCCGACCTGACCACATGGAAATCCAGACCTCCCAAGCCAAGACCCGCGTCAGCGATGCCCGTCCCGTGCTCCCCACCGGTTTCAAGGCCGCGGCGCTGCACTGCGGCATCCGCGCCAAGAAGAACAAGCTGGATCTGGGCCTGATCGTGGCGGACCGCGCCTACCCGGCGAGCGCGCTGTTCACGGCCAACCAGCTGCAGGGCGCGCATGTCATCGTCGGACGCGAGAGCCTGGCGAAGAGCGGCGGCAAGGTGCGCGCGATCCTCGTCAACTCCGGCAACGCCAACTGCTCCACGGGCATCGAGGGCATCGAAGACAACCGCCGCGTGCAGCGCGCGCTGGCCGAGCTGATCGGCTGCGCACCCGAAGAAGTGCTGTTCATGAGCACGGGCGTGATCGGAGCACGCCTGCCGCTCGAGCGCATTCTCGATGCACTGCCGACGCTGCTTGCCAACGCCAGCGAGCGCGGACTGGGTGATTTCTCGACCGCAATCATGACCACCGACCTCGTGCCGAAGGTGCGCACGCTGGCCGTCGAAGACAAGAACGGTCCGCCATTCCGCGTCACCGGCGTCGCCAAGGGCTCCGGAATGATCCACCCCAACATGGCCACGATGCTCGCCTACGTGCTGACGGATGGGCCGGCTGATGACCACCCGCGCGAGATGCAAAAGCGCATCGCCGACCGCAGCTTCCACCGCCTGACGGTCGATGGGGACACATCCCCCAACGACACCTTCTTCCTCTGGAGCAGCCAGCACGCCGAGGGCAGCACGCATCCCAAGAGCCGTGCCGGCTGGACCGACAGTCACGACGATGTGCTGGAGCGCGCGGTGTTGGAAGTCAGTCAGGAACTGTGCCGCTGCATCGCCGCGGACGGTGAGGGTGCCACGCGCCTCGTGACGGTGCAGGTGCACGGAGCTCCCGACGAGGCCGCCGCCGCGCTGGTCGCGCGCACCATCGCCACGAGTCCGCTGACCAAGACGGCGGTGCACGGCCGCGACCCCAACTGGGGCCGCATCCTCGCCGCCGCCGGACGCAGCGGAGTCACGTTCGACACGGACAAGGCCCGCGTGTGGATCGGCGAGGCTGACGTGTTCTCGGGCGGCAAGCCGCATCCGGAGAACGAACCGACGGCCCACCTGCACCTGCTCAACAACCACGAGGTCGTGCTGGGCATCGACCTCGCGGCCGGCACGAGCAGCGCGGAAGCCTGGACCTGCGACTACTCTGCGGACTACGTGCGCATCAACGCGGACTACCGCTCCTAGTTTCGCCGCGAACTCGCAGATTCGGCGCGGGCGGGTCTTGCACCCCCGTGAACGCAGGCCGCAAGCTGGACCCGCATGGGGTACCTGCTGGTGCGGTCGGTCGTTCTGGGGCCTATCTGCGGCACGGTCGGCTGCGCGGTGCATCCCGACTCTGCGTCGCAGGCTGACTCTGCAGTGCAGTCCCAACCTGCAGGGTCGCCGCCTCGCGAGCTGCCACGCCCCAACATCGTGTTCATCCTGGCTGATGACCACGCCACGCAGGCACTCGGTGCCTACGGATCCATGGTGACCCACACGCCCGACCGGGACCGACTGGCGGCGCAGGGCCTGCGCTTTGACTGAGCCTTCTGCGGGAATGCGATCTGCGCCCCCGCGCGCGCAACCCTGCTGACGGGCATGCACAGCCACAAGCATGGCGTGATCGACAACTCCAAGGGCTTCGATCCTGCGCAGCCGAGCTTCCCGAAGGCGCTGCAGACGGCGGGTTACCAGACCGCCCTGTTCGGGAAGTGGCACCTCAAGAGCGATCCCGCCGGCTTCGACGCCTGGGAGGTCTTCCAGGAGCAAGGCGAGCACTACGATCCGCTGCTGCGATCGGCCTAGGGGCAGCGCAGGCTCGAGCGCTTGCCACGACGCATGATTTCTAGGGCGCGATTGAGGATGCCTAAAGAATCACATCCATTCTTCGACTGGGACATGCAGTGCTGGCCGGGAGCAGCGGTGGGTCTGAAACAGGATACTTCGACCTTACCATTGAAAACGGAGGAGCTTTCACAACGAACTTCCAGAAAAAGACGTTGCTCAGCACCCCGGGGGGGTAATATCAAAACCCTCGCTGGCACTTCCCGTCCCTTCTGAACCCTTGTCAGGAGTTTCGTCAATGCTTCCCAAATCGCTGTCAATCCGTTTATTTCCTTTGCTCGTCGCGTTGCCGACCACTCTGCCCGCAGCTCTCCCCGATTGTCCTCTGGATTGCGTCGATTCCATTTCTGTCACACTTACTTGCGGCTGCTAGGCTGGCACAAGCCGCGTTGGCGGCTCAGCACCTAACTCATGCTTCCCCCCAATCCGAGTCGCGCATAGGTAGCCATGAAAGCTCCGAGTCAGAATCCACACACTTCCGCGCCCCGCCTCGTTGCGGCTGCCTGCCTCCTGATTCTGTTGGCAACCTCTATCTGGTGGTTTTTTCGCGGGCTGGGCGCTGGAACGACTCACCCCTCGAATGCCAACCCAAATTCAGCAGGTGCGGCTGCCACTCGCCCTGCAACCCCGCCGGCTCTGGACGCGCTCGCTCTCGAGCGCGCAGCTCTAGAATCCGCGATGAAACTCCTGATGGAAGCGGCACGAACTGAGATATCTGGGAAACGCATGTTCGCGCTCGAAGAGCCTCTAGAGTTCGACATTCGAAAGTACACGGCGGACCACCAGTTGACTTGTTATCTGTCGAAACCCAACGGAGTTTGGATGGTCGCGGTGACAGAGGCTGACTATCCGAAGGTCTTCGATGCGTGGCGCAAGGTCGCGGCTGTTCAGAACCCGTCCAGCCCTGCTGTCGATGGAAGGACATGGGTGAGCACGCTAGAAGTCGCACAGGCGCAGGCGGCTGAGATCCTGCTCGTCCCTTACCCCTTGGGGCTCCCTGCTGTCGCTTACGCGTTTGAGCGTCAACCGACGAGCGAGGAACCCATCTGTGCTCAACTTGCGGATGAAAGATGGGTTCATTCCGACCCTAGTGGCCTCAGCCCTGAGCAGAAGGCGTGGTCGTATCGACCCATATTGGCAGCAGAGGAAGCTTCCTCCGATTGGTCACTCCGGCTCGGTGAGGGACGCGTGCCAGACCGCTGGGCCATTCAATTGAAGGTGCGGCAATGAAGGATTTCGTGTATGGACTTTTCACGGGCATCGCGCGCGCTGTGCCTGTTTCCTCCAAGCTTCGTGGCATGACGCCCTAGACGTTTCCACCTACAATGAAACATCCCTTGCTTTTGCTTGCGATTGTGCTCAGTGCGGGGGTCTGCACGATCGCAGTCCTCAGCTTCAGCCGAGCGGAGCTGCCTGCCCCCAACCTAAACGAGTCGGGCTCACCGAAAGAGCCGGAGATCCGTCTAACAGCAGAGCCTTCTGACTCGACCTCTGCGAGGGCGGAACCCGACAGGGCGGATGTGGCGACGGCGACGGTGCCCGCCGCAGGAGAATTGTCGGAGGAAGAGCTATACAACCGCCCTGGTCCGCAAGCACCAAGCGCAGGGCGGAGGCTTTGGAGATTTCGTGGACCCTTGAAGCGATTCCAGAGTGAACGGGCCACCGTTCAAGATGCGCACACGGTATTGAACTTGAGCATCGCTGCCATTCTCCTCAGCCAAGGAATGGCCGTAGTCGGAGACGAGAACCCAGCTCTGGTGATGGAATGGGGGCGTCGCACAGATGTGGGTGGGGTCATGTGCTGCGACGATGTGACCTGCTTCGTAGACTTTCGAGACGTTCCTGAGATGCCAGAGTTAGCGAAACTACGCATGGAGAATGCCCACATGCGTATGCGTGCTCCCAGCGACCGTCCGCTACCCAAGGGAGCGCAAGTCGCCCCGCCTGAGCTGGATCAGAGCATTGCGCGACTCGCTGCGGAAGCGCTGGCGAAGCTGGAGGCAGCGGCAGCAGCGGCAAAGCCAAAGCATTGATCCGCCACGGACCATGGGCATCCCTGACCAGGGTGGCCCGTCCCTAGCAGCTTCCCAACAAGCGCGTGCCCCCCGGATGCCATGCACGGATCCGCAAGGGGGGGCCGAGCGGATTTCCTCTGAGCCCCGGGGCCCGGGCGGTTTTCGCGCTGTGCATCAGCGCTCGCAGCCTTGCCGCGGCGCAAGTCTGGGGAGGATCATCCTCCGCCCCACCGGGTGTAAGCAATGCTTCCTGGCTGTCTGTCCATCGACATCATGCTCACGTGGCTGCTTGCGCCGCGCATCGAGGTTGGAGGCATAAACGCCTTCGCGTCGCAAGAGCGCACCGATCTCGCCAAGCTCGGTGCAAGCATCCGCAGCGCGGACCATGCGGGCCTTATCCGCAGCGCTAGAACCTCGGCGGGTCCTTCGAGGTGAGACCTTTCCATTCGGCCTGGTTCCCCTTGATGGGGCTGCTTCGCTTCACTCGTGGCCCCGCCCGCGGGGAACCGGCAGGCTATGGCCACACTCGTTCGTCACGAAGCAGCTTCCTTCAGCCCTCCAAAGGTGCGCTACAAGTGGATTGAATACCCGCTGACGGGGTCTCAGGAGCTCGTTGACTTGGAGAGCGATCCGACGGAAATGCACAATCGGGCCAAGAACCCAGAGCTCAGGCCGAGCGCCGAAGGACTCCAGCGACAGTTGGCTCTGCTCCAAAAGCAGTACGGCGACAACAAGCAGCCCATACGGACCAGGGCGCGAGTGCAGGCCCGCGAGTGCAGGCCCGCGGGTGCAGGCCCGCGAGTGCAGGCCCGAGAGTGCAGGCCCGAGAGTCCAGGCCCGAGAGTCAGGCCCGAGAGTCAGGCCCGAGGGTCAGGCCCGAGAGTCAGGCCCGAGAGTCAGGCCCGAGGGTCCAGGCCGGCGCGCGCGGGATCGTGTGGGGTAGCTATGTTCGCACTGGGGATAAAAAAAAAACGCCCAGCGCTTGTTCAGCGACTGGGCGTGTGTGAAAAAACCCGGCGACGACCTACTTTCTCGCAAAGCAATATCATCGGCGACTTCCGCTTGACGACCGTGTTCGGAATGGGAACGGGTATGGCCAGAAGTCCATGATCACCGGGAGTACGGTGGCCGCGGAGCGCCTGATGAGGCGTGGCTCCGCGGCTGTAAGAAAGGTGAATGGATCACTGTGTACACCATCTTTGGTCGAACGACCTGTTTCCAAGGACTGCAGCGCAGTCAGTGGAAAAAGGTGGTTAAGCCGATTGTCCGATTAGTACCGGTAAGCTACGGATGTTGCCATCCTTACACCGCCGGCCTATCAACCTGGTAGTCTTCCAGGGGACTAGTTGGGATGATTTGTTTTAGAGAAGGCTTCGCGCTTAGATGCATTCAGCACTTATCCGTTCCGGTCGTAGCTACCCAGCGATACCGTTCGCACGATAACTGGAACACCAGAGGACCGTCCTCCCCAATCCTCTCGTACTAGGGGAAAGGCTCCGCAATCATCCTACACCCACATCAGATAGGGACCGACCTGTCTCACGACGGTCTAAACCCAGCTCGCGTACCGCTTTAATTGGCGAACAGCCAAACCCTTGGGACCTCCTTCAGCCCCAGGATGCGATGAGCCGACATCGAGGTGCCAAACCGCGCCGTCGATATGAACTCTTGGGCGCGATCAGCCTGTTATCCCCGGAGTACCTTTTATCTGATGAGCGACGGCCCTTCCACTCGGAATCCGCCGGATCACTAGGACCTACTTTCGTACCTGCTTGAGCTATATCTCTTGCAGTCAGGCGCACTTATACCCTTACGCTCTACGTGCGATTGCCAACCGCACTGAGTGCACCATCGTGCTCCTCCGTTACTCTTTTGGAGGAGACCGCCCCAGCCAAACTGCCCACCTGACACTGTCTACCGCCCTGTTCAGCGGTGTTAGAAACTTATCATTACGAGAGTGGTATTTCACTGATGACTCCACCGGACCCGAAAGCCCAGCTTCGACGTCTCCCACCTATGCTACGCACGACATAACAAGTCTCAATATCAGGCTACAGTAAAGGTTCACGGGGTCTTTCCGTCTTGATGCGGGATCGTGGCATCTTCACCACAGCTACAAGTTCGCCGAGCATGCCGTCGAGACAGTGCCCATGTTATTACGCCTTTCGTGCGGGTCGGAACTTACCCGACAAGGAATTTCGCTACCTTAGGACCGTCATAGTTACGGCCGCCATTCACTGGGGCTTCAATTCGGAGCTTCGCTTGCGCTAACCCCTCCTCTTGACCTTCCAGCATTGGGCAGGCGTCAGTCTGTATACGTCGTCGGTACGACTTTGCACAGACCTGTGTTTTTAATAAACAGTTCCATGGGCCATTTCTCTGCGGCCCCACAGAGCTTTGGTCGCGAAGACCTACACTCCACGGGGCACCCCTTTTCCCGAAGTTACGGGGTTAATTTGCCGAGTTCCTTGACTGCATTTCTCTCGAGCGCCTTAGGATATTCACCTCACCCACCTGTGTCGGTTTTGGTACGGATACCGAGTTGCTTCCTAGAGGATTTTCTCGTCGGTTGGTCCTGCAACTTCGCCCTTGCGGGCTCGCTGTCACTCCTGGGATTCCGCTGACGGGTTTACCTATCAGCCTCCCTCAAGCTTAGACGCACATCGGTCAGTGCGATTGCATTTCTTCCCGCGTCCCCCCATCGGTCTTAACGCTTCTCGGTAGTACAGGAATATTAACCTGTCTTCCATCGACTACGCCTTTCGGCCTCGTCTTAGGGTCCGACTAACCCCGGGCGGATTTACCGTGCCCGGGAACCCTTGGGTTTACGGCGAGCAGGATTCTCACCTGCTTTCTCGCTACTAATTGCGGCATAATCACTTCCACAGCGTCCAGTAGTCGTTACCGTCTACCTTCACTCGCTTGGAACGCTCCCCTACCAATAGAAGAAGCATGACAGCTTCATCTAGTACTAAGCCTCGGTTGCACCCTTGAGACCCGTTCATTTTCGGCGCAAAACCTCTCGACCAGTGAGCTATTACGCACTCTTTAAATGATGGCTGCTTCTAAGCCAACATCCTGGCTGTCTTAGAGATTTCACTTCCTTCTCTTCACTTAGGATGCATTAGGGACCTTAGCTGTAGTTCTGGGTTGTTTCCCTCTCGACCACGAACCTTATCGCTCGTAGACTGACTCCCTGGATACGGTAGATGGTATTCGGAGTTTGATTAGGAGTGGTACCGGGTTAGGGCCCACGACCCATTCAGTAGCTCTACCCCCATCTACTATTACCAAAGGCTAGCCCGAAAGCTATTTCGGGGAGAACCAGCTATTTGCCAGCTTGATAAGCCTTTCACTCCTATCCACAAGTCATCGGAGCGGTTTTCAACCCACACCCGTTCGGCCCTCCACGGATTGTTACATCCGCTTCAGCCTGCTCATGGATAGATCGCTGGCTTTCGGGTCTACTCCGCCGGACTTAAATCGCGCTATTCACACTCGGTTTCCCTTCGGCTTCGTCCCGTAAGGACTTAACCTTGCCCGACAAAGTAACTCGCCGCATCATTATGCAAAAGGCACGCCGTGAGCCATTACTCCGAAGAGTCATAGGCCTCCGACAGGCTGTAAGTGTATGGTTTCAGGTTCTATTTCACTCCCCTAACCGGGGTTCTTTTCGCCTTTCGCTCGCGCTACTATTGCACTATCGGTCGTCCATGAGTACTTAGCCTTGGGGGGTGGTCCCCCCGGATTCACACCAGGTTTCCCGTGTCCGGTGCTACTTGGGATCGCTACGGAAGGCACACTGTCTTTCGGCTACGGGGCTGTCACCCGCTACGGCTGGCTTTCCCACACCATTCACCTAAACATGTGCTTGTTAACTTCCTGGACTCTTAGCAGTAAGTCCTGTAGATCCCGCGACACCGGCGTCGCAACGGCTGCAACCTTGCACGACGCCGGTTTAGGCTCTTCCCCGTTCGCTCGCCGCTACTGGGGGAGTCGAGTTTTCTTTCTATTCCTGCAGGTACTGAGATGTTTCAGTTCTCTGCGTTTCCTCCGTGCGCGAGTTGTGCGCACGGTACCAGGAGATGAGTCCTGGTCGGTTTCCCGATCTCGGAGACCTCCGGATCAAAGCCTGTTGGCGGCTCCCCGGAGCTTATCGCAGCTGACCACGTCCTTCTTCGGCTATGGACGCCAAGGCATCCACCATACACTCTTAGTAGCTTAACCACTTGTTCTTGCAATTGTGGTGTCCACTTGATCCATTCACCTTGTTTTCAAAGATCATGCCGCAGCAGCGCCGCGGCGTGTTTCTGTTCTTCCTGGGTGCCCTTGCTCAAGACCGGGATCGAATGCGGTGGGTGTCGCACACTTCGCTCACCCAACTCACAACTCAACAGAGCTCACAACTCGAAAGAATTGGTGGAGGCGAAGGGACTCGAACCCACGACCCCCTGGTTGCAAACCAGGTGCTCTACCAACTGAGCTACGCCCCCATCGTTTCCGGGAACTGTAGCAGCTGAAGAGCAGGGCCTTTGGCGCAGGAGCCAGCCGATCAAGCCAGGGCCTCTGGTGGGCCTGAGTGGACTTGAACCACTGACCTCCCGCTTATCAGGCGGGTGCTCTAACCAACTGAGCTACAGGCCCGATACCCGGAAAGGCACCGAGCGTCAGCCATCCGCAAGTGCGGACAGCCCGACGCTCTAGTGGAAGTAGAGTGGCCCTCGTTCCCATGCAAGCTCCTATGCGCGCTGTTCCGGCCAGAGGCCAGAACATCTAACTTATCCGTTAGAAAGGAGGTGATCCAGCCGCAGGTTCCCCTACGGCTACCTTGTTACGACTTAGTCCCAATCACGAAGCTTGCTTTAGGCACCGTCCCCCTTTCGGTTGGACAAAGCGACTTCGAGCACTCCTCGCTTTCGTGGCTTGACGGGCAGTGTGTACAAGGCTCAGGAACATATTCACCGCGGCATGGCTGATCCGCGATTACTAGCGATTCCGGCTTCATGAAGGCGAATTGCAGCCTTCAATCCGAACTGGGGCTGGCTTTTTGGGATTACCTTCACCTCACGGTTTCGGAACCCTTTATACCAACCATTGTAGCACGTGTGTCGCCCTGGCCATAAGGGCCATGATGACTTGACGTCGTCCCCACCTTCCTCCGTTTTAACAACGGCAGTCTCACTAAAGTCCCCGGCATGACCCGCTGGCAACTAGTGATAGGGGTTTCGCTCGTTACGGGACTTAACCCAACATCTCACGACACGAGCTGACGACAGCCATGCAACACCTGTGTACGTTCCGACCCCGAAGGGCTGTCCCCCTACTTTCATAGAGTTAATCCGTACATGTCAAGGCCAGGTAAGGTTCTTCGCGTTGCTTCGAATTAAACCACATGCTCCACCGCTTGTGTGAGCCCCCGTCAATTTCTTTGAGTTTTACCCTTGCGAGCGTACTCCCCAGGCGGGGCACTTAGCACATTTGCTCCGGCAGAGAGATCCATAGGAGTCCCCCTGCCAAGTGCCCATCGTTTACGGCTAGGACTACCGGGGTATCTAATCCCGTTTGCTACCCTAGCTTTCGCACCTCAGTGTCAGATTTCGGCCAGTAACTCGCTTTCGCCACCGGTGTTCCTCCTGATATCTACGCATTTCACCGCTCCACCAGGAGTTCCAGTTACCTCTCCGAACCTCGAGCCTGCCAGTATCGAACGCAATTCCTCGGTTGAGCCGAGGGATTTCACGCCCGACTTAGCAGACCACCTACGTGCGCTTTATGCCCAGTAATTCCGAACAACGTTTGCAACCTCTGTATTACCGCGGCTGCTGGCACAGAGTTAGCCGCTGCTTCCTTTGGTCTTAGTCATTCCGAGTGCTGTTCACACCCGTTCGTTCCTAGAACCTGACAGCAGTTTACAACCCGAAGGCCTTCATCCTGCACGCGGTGTCGCTCCGTCAGGCTTTCGCCCATTGCGGAAAATTCACGACTGCAGCCTCCCGTAGGAGTCTGGGCAGTGTCTCAGTCCCAGTGTGCCAGTCCGTCCTCTCAGACCTGGTAGCCGTCATCGCCTTGGTAGGCCGTTACCCCACCAACTAGCTGATAGCCCGCAACCCCCTCCCTGAGCAGCAGCTTGCGCCACCGTTTGCCGGGCAGATGATGCCATCCGCCGGGAACATCCAGCATTAGCCACCGTTTCCAGTGGTTATTCCGATCTTAAGGATAGGTTGGTTACGTGTTACTCACCCTTTCGCCGCTTTACTTGCATTGCTGCTTTCACGCGCGACTTGCATGCCTAAATCACACCGCTAACGTTCGTTCTGAGCCAGAATCAAACCCTTCAAAAAGTTTGTTCTGTGGAATGATAATTTGAGTTGCCGGCCCTGCCGAAGCAGGACCAAGCTCGCTCGCATGGTTTCAAGGGCCACCCTGTTTTCAAAGATCGTCGTCCGCAGCACCCCGGTCCGTGAAGGACGGGGCCAGCCGCAGGCGTGTTTTCAGCCTCAGTCGCGGGCTTGTCTTCCGCGTTCGAGGGACGGGGATATTAGGGTCTTTCGGGCCCCCGTCAACGGCCCGCACGGGTTTTCTGTCAGGTTTTCACTAAGGTACTGCGAAATAAGGACTTCCGAAGACCCAATCGTGGCCCGTCCCCGCTTTCAGGGCTGCACGCGGACCTCGGTTCCCCGCGGAAGCAGTTCAAACAGCTCCTCGACATCGCTGTTGAGCAGGCGGATGCAGCCTTCGCTGCCCTGCTGGCCGATGCTGGAGGGCTCGCGCGTGCCGTGGAAGCCCAGCGAGGTGTTGACGCCGGCCTCGCTCTGCCAGGCCATCCAGCGCGTGCCCAGCGGATTGCGCGGATCGTTGAACGGCACCGGCGCTGCACCCGGCGGGAACCATGTGGGCTCGCTGGTCTTCTCCCCCACCTTGTACGTTCCGACAGGCGTTTCGCTGCCCTGACGACCGATCCCGACGGGATACGAGCAAACCACGTTTTCCCCGAGGAAAAACAGCATCCAGCGCGCATCGAGGTCCACCAGCACATGCGGCTTTTCGGTCGGGATGCGCAGCTTCATGCCCGGGTGAATCGCGCCTTCGTTCCTGAGTCCGTTGGCCTTGGCGATCAGCCCGGTGCATGTGGTCAGCCCTTGCGACTGCGCCAGCGCGCGCTTGCGGATCGCGATCAGGCTGTCGCCGTTCTGCACGGGGATTTCCAGCGCGGGCCACGCCGCGCGCGGGCTCCACTGATACTGCGCCTGCGCCTTGCGCAGCGCTTCGGACCACTCGGCAAGCAGCGCGATTTCCGCCGGCCAGGGTGCCTCGAGCTCACCGCGCAGCGCCCCGGAGAACCCGCGCACGGTGCGGGCGTAATCACCGGCTGCCAGCGCGGCACGTGCGCTCTCGACGCTGCGGGCGATCAGGGCCGCATGGGCGAGCGCGCTGGGCGCGCTGCTCGAAGCGGCGACGGGCCGGTTTTCCTGCGGCATGGCGAGCGCCTTCAGCGCATCGAGCTCCGCACTGGAAATGCCGCCCTTTTCGGCCAACTGCGCACCGAGCGCCAGCGCAGCCTCGCTGCGTCCGGTGAGCGCCATGGCGAGCGCCGAGGCGTACTGCCCGCGTGCGCTGCGCTCCAGCGACGGACGCTCGGAGAGCCAGTTGGCGACCGACTGAGGACCGTGCGCCAGCACGCGCGCGAGGTCGCGCTCGTCGCCCGGCGCATCGGGGACAGCGGCCGGCTGCTGGAGGGCTGCGGGAGCCTCGGCTGCGGGCTGCGCGGCCAAAGGCGCGGTTTCCGCCGGGTTTTCCTGCGGTTTTTCAGCGCTCGAATCCGGGCTTTGCTGTGCGTCGGTCGTGCCGGGCTGCACGGCGCCCGACTCTTCCGTGATCATCACGCCATCGGCGCTCGCGGCGTTCACCGCCGGCTCCTCGCCGCCGTTGCGGACGAACAGAAACACAACCAGACCACCACCCAGTACCACCAGCAACAGCGTGCGCATGCGTTTTCTTGCCCTCAAAGGCCTGAAAAAGGCCGCGCGGATGATAATCGCGCGGTCGCCGGCTGTGCGGCGGAGGTGGAGGAAAATCGGCGGGCCGACCCCGCTCCGCGTGCCGCGGGCGGCAAGGCATGAAAGAAGTCCCTCGGGGGCCCCGGCGCCACCGTGCCCGTCGAGCCCGGAAACCAGCAGGTTCCAGGTGGGCCCAACGCGCCAGCTTGGGACGCAGAACAGGGCCCGGAGATTGCTTATTCGGGTCCGGGGGTATGGACGGGTGCACCTGAGGTCCAGGGAGACCCCGAGGGAAGCGCGAAGCTAAGCCTCGCGCGGCCATTCCACAACCGGCCTAGACCTTTTCCAGCTCAACCCGCAGCACGATGCCCGGCTCGAGCTCCAGCTCGGTGACCCTTGGACCGCCCGCGTCTGCAAGCGTCGCGCGCCGGCAGGTGCTCGCCAGCGTCTCCTCGGCCAGCGCGGCCCCAAAGCGCGTCAGGGCGCGCGCCAGCAGCGCATGGCCGCCGTCGTCCAGCGTCAGCCGGATGCGGTCCTCCACGGCCAGCCCGCTCTCCTTGCGCAGGGTGTTGAGGCGGCTGACCGCCTCGCGGAACAGGCCCTCTTCGCGCAGTTCGTCATCGAGCGCGGTGTCGAGGAACGCCACGAGGCGTCCATCGGTCTCCAGATCGAAGTTCGCACGCGTCTCCACGAGCACCTGCACGTCCTCGGGCGTGATCTCTACGCGCTCGCCGTCGAGCGCGAGCGCAATACTGCCGCCGCCGCGCAGCTGCGCCACCGCGGAAGCATCCAGCGCCTCGATCGCGGCCGCAGCCGCCTTCATCTTTCCGCCTAGGCGCTTGCCCAGCGTGCGGAAGTTGGCCTTGGCCTTGAGCACGCACAGCTGACCGTCGTCGAGCGCCACGCTGCCGTAGCCCTTGATGTTGAGCTCGCCGAGGATCTCCTCGCGAGCGAAGCTGCGCTGCAGCAGCTCGACGGCGTGCGCATGCGATGCGCGCAGGTGGATCGCGCGCAGCGGCTGGCGGATGCGGATGCCGGCGCGCTCGCGGAGGCTGCGCCCCATCTCCACAACGCGCGCGACCATGCGCATGCTCTCTTCGAGATCAGCGTCGATCAGGCTTTCGTCGCAGCGCGGGAAATCCTGCGCGTGCACGGACTCGGCCGGGTTGCCGAGGCGACGCCACAGGATCTCGGCCAAGAAGGGCATCATCGGAGCGATCAGGAGCGACAGGCTGCGCAGGGCCTCGTGCAGCGTTGCGAACGCTGCCAGCTTGTCCGCATCCTTGCCGGAGCGATGGAAGCGCCTGCGGTTGCGTCGGATGTACCAGTTGGAGAGATCGTCCGAAGTGAAGCGTTCGATCGCTTCGGTCGCCCCCGTCAGTTCGTAGGCATCGAGCGCACGGCGCACCTCGCGCACGAGGCTCTGCGTGCGCGAGATCAGCCAGCGATCGATCTCGCTGCGCTCACGCGCTTGCGGTGCGCGATCGTGTTCCGGATCGTAGCCGTCCGACAGGCGCGCGTACTCGGCGAAGAATTTGTAGCTGTTGAGCAGCGTGCCGGCGAAACGGCGGCGAACCTCGAGGATTCCGGCCGGATCAAAGCGCTTGGGCAGCCAGGTGGCGCCGCTGGCGAGCAGATACCAGCGCACCGCGTCGGCGCCGTGCTCCCCCACCGCGGCCCAAGGGTCCACGATGTTGCCCAGCCGCTTGCTCATCTTCACGCCGTCCTTGTCGAGCACCAGCCCGTTGACGACGCAGGTGCGATAGACCGGGCCCTTGGAGAGACCTGAGTCGGGGAGCGACTGCACGAAGGTTCCGATCGCGTGCAGCGTGTAGAACCAGCCACGCGTCTGATCGAGGCCCTCGGCGATGAAGTCGGCCGGGAACTGATCCAGCGTGCGGGCGCGCGAATCTCCGAAGGGCCAGTGCCACTGCGCATAGGGCATGGCGCCGGAGTCGAACCAGCAGTCGAGCACGCTCTTCGTGCGGCGCATCACGCCGCCGCACTTGACGCACGGCCAGACCGGCTCGTCGATGGAAGGCTTGTGGAAATCAAAGCCCTGCGGCAGGCCGCCGGCCTTGCGCTCAAGGTCCGCGCGCGAGCCGATCGCCTCCTCGTGCTCGCAGGATTCGCAGACCCAGAAGGGCAGCGGCGTGCCCCAGTAGCGATCGCGCGAGATGTTCCAGTCGATGTTGTTTTCAAGCCACTCGCCGAAGCGGCCGCTGCCGATCTCCGGAGGAATCCAGCGCACCTCGCGGTTGAGCTCGATCATGCGCTCCTTGAGCGCCGTGGTGCGCAGATACCAGGCGGGCGCGGCGAAATAGAACAACGGCGTGTCGCAGCGCCAGCAGTGCGGGTAGCTGTGCGGATCGCGCGCCTTGCGGAACAGCAGTTGCCGGCGCTTGAGATCCTCCATCAGCGCGTCGTCGGCTTCCTTGAAGAAGGTGCCGGCCGCCACCGGGCCGACCGCGCACAGGAAACGACCCTCGGGGCCGACCGCCTGACGCACGGGCAGTCGCTGCACGCGCGCCACTTCCCAGTCGTCGACGCCGTAGGCCGCCGCCTGGTGCACGATGCCCGTACCGTCGTCCATGCTGACGTACTCGGCCGTGTACACACGTTCCAGCCCGGCCGGATCCGGCTTCCAGGCCCCCGGCTCGACGGTCGGCACGGGATCGCTGAACAGGCGCTGGTAGCGCAGGCCCGCGAGCTCGCTGCCCGTGCACTCGCGCAGCACCTCGTGCTCGCCAAGCACGGCCTGTGCGCGCGCGGCCGCAATCCAGACGCATTCCGAGCCCGCCGAGCCCTTCTCCGCGCCCTTGGCGACGGGCAGGTTGACCCGCGCCAGCACGTAGCGCTCGCGCGGATGCACGGCGAGCGCGATATTCGAGGGCAGCGTCCAGGGCGTGGTGGTCCAGGCCAGGAGCGACTCGCCGTGCTGGCCGTCGACCACGCGGAAGCGCACATGCACGCTGGGGTCGTTGATGTCGCGGTAGACGCCCGGCTGGCCGAGCTCGTGGCTCGAAAGCCCGGTGCCGCAGCGCCCGCAGTACGGCAGCACCTTCTTGCCGCGGTAGGCGTAGCCCGCCTCGTGGAAGCGCGCCAGCAGATACCACACGCTCTCGACGAAGGAATCATCGTAGGTGATGTACGGACTGGCGTAGTCGAGCCAGTAGCCGATGCGCTCCGACAGGCGCTCCCAGTCCTGCTTGTACTGCCAGACGCTCTCGCGGCAGCGCGCGTTGAAAGCCGCCACGCCGAAGGCCTCGATCTGCGGTTTGCCCGAGATTCCAAGCTGTTTTTCGACACCCAGCTCGACGGGCAGTCCATGCGTGTCCCAGCCCGCCTTGCGCGTTACCCGCCGTCCCAGCATGGTCTGGTAGCGGCAGACCGTGTCCTTGATCGTGCGCGCGAAGACGTGGTGGATGCCGGGCTTGCCGTTGGCGGTCGGCGGTCCTTCCCAGAACACGAAGGACTTGGCGCCGGCGCGGCGCGCCTCGATGCCCTTGAAGGTCTCCTCGCGCTGCCACAGCGCAAGCACATCCTCCTCAGCCGGAGCCGGGCGGGTGGAGACGTTCTCAGGCAGCTGCTGGAAGAGCTTCGTCGACGGGGCGCTCATTCCCCCGATGATGCATTCCGCAGGGCGCGTCTACCACACCTGCGAGCGGATGGCGGCGCAGATCTGGTCGGCCAGTTCCAGAGCCCGCAGGCCGTCTTCCCCGCTGACGAGCGGCTCACGCCCCTCCTGCACGCATGCCAGGAAGTCGTCGATCTCGGCCTGCAGGGGCCGCTCCAGGCCGGAGAGATCCAGCTCGGAGATGTTCATCACGCGCTCCTGCAGCCAGTCCTTGCGGGCTGCCAGCGCCGCGACCTCCTGCGTGCGCAGCGCCTCGCGGCCCGACTCCCATTCCGGGCCCTTGCGGATGATCAGGCCGTAGTTCTTGGTCATGTCGAGGCTGACATAGGCCTCGCGGGAGAACATGCGGAAGCGGCGCATGGGCTGCAGCGAGGCGCGCGAGGCGGTCAGGTTGGCGCGGGCCCCGTTCTCGAAGACCAGCCGCACCGAGGCGACATCCTCGTGGTCGGTGAGGATCGCGCCGCCCGAGGCATCGAAGCTCTTGACGGGCGAATCGACCAGATCGAGCACCAAATCGATGTCGTGGATCATCAGGTCGTGCACGACCCCGACATCCATGCTGCGGAAGCTGAACGGCGCCAGACGGTGGCATTCGAGGAAGCGCGGATCGAGCTTGAGCTCGCGCACCCGCACCAGACCGGGCTGGAAGCGCTCGACATGGCCCACCGAGAGCACGGCCTTGCCGCGGCGCGCGGCCGCGAGGATCTCACGGGCCTCGCCGCTGTTGGCGGCGATCGGCTTCTCGACGAGGCAGGCGATGCCGCGCTCGAGCAGGGGCACCGCGATGCGCGCGTGCAGCACCGTGGGCACGGCGATGCTGACGGCGTCGATGGGACCGGGCAGTTCCTCGATGCTCGGCACCAGCGGCACGCCCAGCTCACGGGCGATCTCGCCGGCAGGGCCGGCATTGCCGTCGACCAGACCGACCAGCTCGGCGCGGGGGTTGGCCTTGTGGATCCGCGCGTGGAACTTGCCGAGGTGTCCCACGCCGATCACGGCGGTGCGCAGACGGCGGCTCATCGCGTCGTGCCCGCGCTCAGGATCCGCTCCTGGCCGGCGCGCAGGAACTGCTCGCGCAGGATCTCGCGGTAACGGCCCTTGATGCCGCTCTCGGTGTTCTCCAGCGAGCGCACCAGATGCTGGATCGGCACGCAGTCCGGCAGTTCGTCGCGCAGCTCCTGCAGCGTCTGCTTGCGCGGGTTGCCCGAGCGCCAGATGCGGCGGAAGGCGTTGCGCACATGCTCGATGTCGCCTTCCTGAAATCCGCCGCGCTGCATGCCGATCACGTTGACGCCGCGCACGCGGCTGGGGTGCCCTTCGAGGATGATGTAGGGCGGGACATCCATCACCATGCGCGTCATGCCGCCAACGTAGGCGTTGGCGCCGATCGTCACGAAGTGGTGCGCCGCCGCTCCGCCGGAGATGTTGGCGGAGCGCTCAACGCGCACGTGCCCGGCGAGCAGCACGTTGTTGCCCATGATGATGCGGTCGGCGAGCTCGCAGTCGTGCGCCACGTGGCAGCAGGCCATCAGCAGGCAGTCGCTGCCCACCGTGGTGACGCCGCCGCCCTTGACCGTGCCGCGGTTGATCGTGACGAACTCGCGGATCGTGTTGCGGTCGCCGATGGAAAGCTCTGTGGGCTCGCCCTTGTAGGACAGATCCTGCGGCGGTCCGCCCAGGTTGGCCTGCCCCACGATGCGGTTGTCGCAGCCGATGCGCGTCACGCCGTCGATCACGACCTGCGGACCGATCACGGTGCGCGCACCGATCGTGACACGCGGTCCCACCACGCTGTACGGTCCGATCTCGACATCGTCGCCGATCTCAGCCCCGCTCGCCACCACTGCCGTCGGATGAATCTTCGTTGCCATGTTCCGTTTCCCCTTGACCGATCAGGCGTCCACCAGCGTGAACATCAATGTTGCTTCGCAAACCGTCTTGCCCGCCACCGTGCCGATCGCGCGCACCTGCGCGGTCTGTTCCTTGTCGCGAATCGTCTCGACCTCGATGCGCAGCTGATCACCGGGCGTCACCGCGCCGCGCAGACGCACCTTGTCGATCGACCACAGCACGGCCAGCTTGCCGCTGTTCTCCATCTTGCGCAGCAGCAGCACGCCCGCGAGCTGCGCCATGGCCTCCAGCTGCAGCACTCCCGGCATGAGCGGCGCCGAAGGGAAGTGCCCCTGGAAAAACGGCTCGTTGATCGTGACGTTTTTGATGGCGACGGCGCGCTTGTAGCCGTCGATCTCGATCACGCGGTCGAGCAGCAGGAAAGGGTAGCGGTGCGGAAGCAGGCGCAGGATTTCGCGCACTTCCAGGCCCGACTCGCGTCGCAGCAATCCACCCGTCTCCTGAGCCTGCATGACATCGAATAGCCGCCGCACGAGCTCGGCGTTGGTGGCATGACCTGAGCGCGTGGCGATGATGTGCGCGGAGAGATCCGCACCCAGCAGGTACAGATCACCCAGCAGATCGAGCACCTTGTGACGCACCGGCTCACCCGGCATGCGCATCACCGAGGCCGGATCGCCCAGCACCACCGTGTTCTCGCGCGTGGCTCCCTTGCCGAGTCCAGCCTTCTGCAGCATCTCGACCTCGGAGGCCAGGCAGAAGGTGCGAGCGGGAGCGATCTCCTTGAGGAAGCTCTCCTCGCCCAGTTCCAGCTGGAAGCTGCCGCCCTCGACGCCCGGCTCCTGAAAGGAGGCCACGTACTGGATGGAAAGCCCCGGCTTCTCGCTCGGCAGCGCGACCAGCGTCGCACCGTTGGCGCGCACGTAGATCGGCTGGTCGAGCACCAGCTGCTTGGCCTGTGCATCCTGTTCGGTGACACCCGCGCGCTGCACCAGCTCGACGAACTGCTGCGCCGAACCGTCAAGGCCCGGCAGCTCCGAGCCGTCGAGCTCGACGACAAGATTGTCAATGTGCAGGCCCTGACAGACCGCCAGCAGGTGTTCGACGGTGTCGACCTCCGCCGCGCCGCGCTGCAGGCGCGTGCGCCGCTCCTTGAGATTGTGGTAGCGGATGTTGGCGGGAATCGAGGGCGCATCGGGCAGATCCGTGCGCACGAACTCGACGCCCGCACCGGGTGCCGCCGGCAGCATGCGGCCGCGAATCGTGCGGCCGGAATGCAGGCCGATGCCGGAAAACTCCACTGCGCTCTTCAGCGTGCGTTGCTTGCGACTCATGACCGTGTCCTCATCCGGGTTAGTTCCTCAAGACGCTGCTCGAGCTCGCGGACGCGCTCGACCAGCTCGGGCAGGCGCTGCACATGGGCCAGCGCACGCATGGATTGCGTCTTGGGCCGCGCCGGATAGCCAGCCCAATCCTCGTTCGGCGGCACGGAGCCCATCACGCCTGCCTGCGCGCCGATGCGCGCTCCGGCCCCGATGGTGACATGCCCTGCGATGCCGGCCTGACCGGCGATGATCGCGCCCTTGCCGATGCGCGTGGAGCCGGAGATGCCGGCCTGCGCGATGATCAGCGCGCCGTCCTCCACGACGACGTTGTGCGCCAGATGCACGAGGTTGTCGAGCTTGACGCCGTTGCCGATGCGCGTGGCCTCGAAGCGGCCGCGATCGATGCACACATTGGCGCCGAGCTCCACGTCATCGCCGATCTCGACGATGCCGCACTGCGGGATCTTCTTCCAGCCCTCGCGAGTGGGTTCGAAGCCGAATCCGTCGGCGCCGATCACGGCGCCCGCATGCACGATCCCGCGTGCGCCGATGCGGCAGCGCGCGTAGAGCACGACGCCGGGATGCAGCACGGTGCCGGCACCGACGCGCGCGCCGCGGCCGATGTGCACGCCGGCGACGAGCTGTGCACCGGCGCCGATCTCGGCACCTTCCTCGATCACGCAGGCCGGACCGACCCAGGCCTCAGGAGCCACGCGCGCGCCCGGAGCAACCACCGCGGAGGCGTGAATGCCCGCGCGCGAAGGCAGGTCCTCGCCGGCGAAGTGCTGCACGATGCGCGTGAAGGCACGGCTGGGATCCGCGCTGACCAGCAGCGCCATGCCCGCACGGACGGGCTGGGTGCCGGGCGCCACCACGACCGCGCCAGCCTGAGTGGCCTCGAACTGCGGGCGATAGCGCGAAAGCGCATAGAAGCTGATCTGGTCGGCGCCGGCCTCGGTCAGCGAAGCGGGGCCACGGATCACCATGGCGGGTTCGCCGATCAGCTCGGCACCGCACAGGCGGGCAAGTTCATCCAGTCTGCAGTCGTTCATGTCCTGACCCCGATCGGGAGCCCTGCGCCCGCGAAAGGCAGGCGGTTCGCGGAGGGCAAAAAGCTCCGCGCGCTCAAGGTGTAGCCCGCGGAGCGCAGGCAAGTCAACCGTTCAGTTGAGCGTGCTGAGCGAGAAGGAGAGGGTCTCGGTGCGATCCCCCTCGCCCTTCTGGATCGGGAATCCGAAGTAGAAGCCCAACGGGATGGGGTTGGACATTCCCAGACCGAAGCCGAACGACGAGCGCAGCTCACCCATGTCCAGACTGCCGAACTCCGGATCCAGTACGCCGGCATCGGCAAAGAGAGTGAAGCGGAAGGTCTCGCGCTCGACATAGGTGCCGGGCTGGACCTGGGTGTGCAGGGGAATGCGCCACTCCACCGAGCCATTGAGCATCGTCTGGCCGCCAATCGGCTGGCCCCCGATGTTGGGACCGATGCCCCGCAGCCCGAAGCCTCGCACCGTGCCCAGACCGCCGAGGAAGAACCGCTCCGTGTACGGGACCTCGTCCGAGTCGCCGAAGGCCTCGGACAGACCCGCCCCGAGGCTGAAGTGGAAGCTGGAGCGCACGGCGGGATCCTCCGGATCCCCGGGTTGCCAGAACCAGTCGAGATCGGCCTGCGCGCGGGCAAACTGCCAGTCGCCGCCCAGCGGACCGCCGAACACGCCGTTGCGCGAAGTGACTCGCAGACCGCGGACGGGGTTGATGCGGTTGTCCAGATCCGTGTAGGTCGCGTTGATCAGGAGCCCCTGCAGCATGGAGTCGCCCTCCATGGCGTAGATTCCGGCCGGCAAGGGCAGCTCGTCCGGCTCGGCGAAGCCGCCGCCGAAGTCCGACTCGATGTTGCTGATCTCGATCGACTGGATGGTCGGACCGGCCGCCAGCGAGAAATTGCGCCCGAACTGCCGGCCCAGCAGAACCTGGGCGATGCTGCGATCCTCGTCGTAGAAGCGCCAGAAGCGGCGGCGCGTGCTGAGATCCACATCGAGGCTGTAGGGATTGAAGTGGGACATGAAGATGTCCGGCTCGTAAAAGCGCACGCGCGCCTGGCGCTGAACCGTGCCCGGCGAGAGCTCGACGACGAAGGTCTGGCCCGCGCCGTGGAAGGCCTCCTTCTCGTAGAGCTCCTCGGGGAAGCTCCACAGCGACGAGGGCAGGTTTGATGCGTCGAAGTTGCGCATCTGCAGCATCACGCGCCCGAAGAGGCCGTTGTTCGAGTCGACGCCGGCGTTGACGGTGAAGTCGACGACGCGCCCCTCGGTGACCTCGAATTCCAGATCCACCCACTCGGGGTCCTGCGTGGCGATGAAGCGGTAGACCGGGTCGCGGTGCTCCAGCGACTGGAATTCATCGCTGAAGTAGTTCGTCGAGTAGATACGGCTGAGGGAGCGGTTGACCTCGCGCGTGTCGATGAGCTCCCCCGGCAGCACGTCGACCTCCCTGCGCAGCACGCGGTCGCGTGTGTGTTCCCCGCCGGCGAACAGCACCTCGCGAATGTAGCGCTGGCGGCCCTGCTGCAGCTTGTAGACCAGCTCCACTTCATGACGCTCAAGGTCAACCACCAGATCGGGCTCCAGGAACTGGAACGAATCCAGCGCCGGCAGCGTGGGATGCGAGGCATAGCCCCGCTCGCCGTAGTAGCTCCGCAGCGCCGAGCCGTCTTCGCGCTGACGCGAGCGCAGGTAAACATCCCCAGGACGCTGCTTGCACAGCGCGAGCAGTTCCTCGCGCGGGAACAGCAGCGGAACTTCCGTTTCCCGGATGCCTGAGGGGCGCTCGTTGGGATCCTGAGTGCGTTCGACGCCGATCAGAGACAGCTTGGAGACGCGATAGCGAGGACCCTCATCCACCGCCACGCGGATCGTGACGCGCGAGCGATCTTCGCTGAATTCCAGACGCTCCAGTTCAACCACAGCGTCGAGCCAGCCCAGATCGCGGTAGACATCGCGCATCGCCAGCAGATCCGCTTCCAGTTCCTCGCGCACGTAGGGAGTGCCGAACCAGTTGAAGGCCCACGGACCGCCGAGCTCGGGCTTGGATAGCTGCTTGAGACCGTTCTTCCACCACCAGGCGCCCGTATCCGGGAGCGAACCGTTGCCGCGGATCAGCACATCGCGCACGCGCACCTTGGGCCCCTCGCGTATCTCGAAGATCACGTCAGGGGTGAGCTCCGTTTCGGCACCTCCGGCGACGGCAGGCTGTTCGGCGTCGCCGCGGCGGCGAATCTCGATCTCCGCGAAGGCGTAGCCTTCCTGTCGATAGCCCTCCAGCAGACGCTGACGAACCCGCTCGGCCTGATAGAGGAACAACTCGCCGCGCTCTTCGAGCTGTGCCCAGCGCTTGAGCGTCTCGAGATCAATGTCATCGTTGCCGATGAAGCGCGGCTCGAGATCGGAGGGCATCTCGACAACCCGCAGGAGCAACTCGATTCCGCCGCCGACCTCCACCGCGGATAGTTCCGGCCGCACCTTGTAGGCCTTCCACAGCGTGCGCATGCCTTCTTCCGCGCGCAGCGCGTCGTAGGCTTGTCCGATGGTCTGGCCGAGCGCACTCGCGAGCTGCTGCTCCGTGTAGCGCTGATTGCCCTGCACGCGGATCGCCAGCACAGGGCTGCGGGCCTGCAGCGTGGGCGGCGGCAGCACCTGCGCGTCGATCTGCGGAGCCAGCGCGCCCGGAATCAGGCACAACAGGAGGCTGCAGAGCCGGAGAGAGTGGTGCACGGGCGGAAGGACTCTCAGGTCTGGAACGGCTGGTCCATGGTGGGCGCCCGGTTCTCAAAGCGCAGAATGCTGCCCTGGAAGCTCAGCCGCACCGTGCCCGTCGGACCGTTGCGCTGCTTGGCGCAGATCACCTCGGCCAGCCCGCGGTTTTCCTCGGTCGGGTTGTAGTACTCCGGCCGGAACAGCAGCAGCACCACGTCGGCGTCCTGCTCGATCGAACCAGACTCGCGCAGGTCGGAAAGCTGCGGACGCTTGTCATCGCGGTTCTCGACCTGGCGCGAAAGCTGGGACAGCGCGATCACGGGCACCTTCAGCTCGCGCGCCAGCTCCTTCAGCGAGCGCGAGATCTGACTGATTTCCTGCTGACGGCTCTCGGCCTTGGGGTGCGTCATCAGCTGCAGGTAGTCCACCACGATCATGTCGAGGCCGTGGCGGGCCTGGATGCGGCGCGCGCGGCTGCGCAGCGACATGACCGAAATTCCGGGCGTGTCGTCGATGAAGATCTTCGAGGCGGAAAGCTCGCCTGCGGCGCGCGTCAGCTCGCTGTAGTCCTCGGTGGGAATGCGGCCCGTGCGCAGGCGATGCGCGTCCACGCGCGCACGCGAACACAGCATGCGGCTCACGATCGACTGCTGTCCCATTTCCAGCGAGTAGAACAGCACGACCGGCTGGTGGTCGACGCTGTCGCCTGGGTTGAGTGCGGCGTTCTCGATCAAGTTGAGCACGAAGGCGGTCTTGCCCATCGAGGGGCGCGCGGCTACGACGATCAGTTCTTCCTTGTTGAAGCCGCACAGCATCTCATCGAGCTCGTGATAGCCACTCGCCAGTCCGGTGAGTCCCGTGCGGTGGCTCGCCGAGTCGATGCGCTTGAAGGCTTCCTGAATCGCGCTCTCGATCGAGGATGCGCCGCTGGCATCGCGCTCACTGTTGAGCTGGAAGATGCGGTGCTCGGCGAGATCCACGAGCTTCTGCACGCTCTCGCCGTCGGGGCGCGTCTCAAAGGCCTCGCTGACGATGTCGCCGGCCTCCTGGATGAGGCGCCGCAGCATTGCGGTCTCGGAGACGATGCGCGCGTGGTGAACGACGTGGGCTCCGGAGGTGACCGAGGTCGAGAGCTCGATCAGGTAGGCCTTGCCGCCGATCTTCTGGAACTGGCCGGCGGCGGTCAGCGTCTCTCCGATCGAGACCAGATCGATCGCCATGCGGCGCTCGGTGAGGCTCACCAGCGCCGAGAAGATCTGATTGTGGCGCGGGTCGAAGAAGTCGCCCTCTCGGACGCGCTCCGCCGCATCGGGAATGCGCTGCGGCTCCAGCAGCAGCGCCCCCAGCAGCGCGCGCTCGGCATCGGCATTGTGAGGCGGAATCCGCCCGTGAGGCGTGGGGTCAGCCATGTGGGGTCGTTGAGGATATCGGCGCGCAGCGGATGAGGGTAGTGCCGATGGGAATCGGGCCTGGAACGCAGCGCGGCCGCCCCCCGCGCAGGCGGAGAGCGGCCGCACCTTGCGTGCCGGATGCCTCAGGAGGCAGGAGCAGCCTCGGCCTCGACGACGACGGTGATTTCCGCATCGTGCTCGCCGTGGACGTGGATCTTGACCGCGTGCGTGCCCACCAGCTTGATGGGAGCCGCGAGCTTGACCGCCTTCTCCTCGACCTTGTGGCCCGCGGCCGCGAGCAGCTCGACGATCTGACCGGCGTTGACCGAGCCATACAGGTGGCCCGTGTCGTCGGCCTTGGCGATCGTCTTGACGCTCGTGCCCTGGATCGCGGCCACGAGGGCCATGATCTCGGCGGTGCGCTTGGCCTCTTCTTCGTCGAGCTTGGCGCGACGCTTGGCCATTGCCTTCTTGTTCTCCGCCGTGGCCTCGAGGGCCAACTTGCGCGGGAACAGGTAGTTGCGGGCGTAGCCCGGAGTGACCATGACGACATCGCCGCACTTGCCGAGCGGCTTGATGTTGTCACGCAGGAGAACTTCGACCTTGCTTGCCATGGTTTCTTGTCTTCCTTTCCGGATCAGCCAACGTAGGGCAGCAGGCCCAGGAAACGTGCGCGCTTGATCGATTGCTTGAGGATCTTCTGGCACTGGGCGCAGTAGCCCGTGCGCTTGCGCGAGAGGAGTTGGCCCTGCGAGGAGAGGAACTTGCGGAGCATTTCAACGTCCTTGTAGTTGGGCGTTTCCTGCTCACAGTTCTTGTCCTTGCCCACGATGGTGCCCTTGGGGCGCCGTTCCATGCTGGAGAAGCTCATCGGCCCATGTCCTCGTCAATGGCGTTGAACTCGGGGATTTCCATGCCCAGATCGTCGCGACGCTCTTCCTCGCGCTTGGGCTCGGGAGTGTCATCCGGCGGCGGCGGCGGGACGGCGAAGCCCTCGGCGAGTTCAGCCTGGGCCAGCTCATGCTCCTGCTCCGGCAGCGACTCGCAGGCCAGCATCAGGTGACGCAGCACCTTCTCGCTGAGCTCCAGGTCACGGCGCAGGGCCGGAATCGAGCCGCTTTCGATGTCGAAGTACGCCAGGAAGTACGTGGCGCGCTTCTGGTTCTTGATCGGGTAAGCCAGACGGCGCTCGTCCCAACGGCGCAGGGTGCGGATCTTCGCACCGTGCTTGCCGAGCAGATCCGAGACAGCCGACTTGGCCGCCTTCCAATCCTCCCGCACCAGCTGGTTGTCGAGGAGGAACATGCCTTCGTACAAACGTGTCAAACCGTGTTTTCCTTTGTTTCGAGTCTCGTGCAGGGGACAAGGCGCTAGTTGCGCCCGGACCCGGGGTCTTGGCGGCTGTGGAACCGCGTCATGAGCCTTGGCAGGTCCTCCCCTCCGAGCCAGGCGTCGAGCGCATCGGCGGCGTGAGCCGCGCTGATTTCGATCTCAACCTGTTCATCGGGACGGAACCGCTCGAGCACATGCCGCGCCGCGTCGGTGCCTGAGGATCCGACTCCCTTTCCGATCCCGACGCGCAGGCGCGGAAACTGTTCGGAGCTCAGGCTGTCCAGTATCGAACGCATGCCGTTGTGCGTGCCGGCGCCACCCTGTGCGCGCAGCCGCAGGGCACCGAGCGGCAGATCGAAGTCGTCGTAAACGACCAGGATGTCTGCCGGAGGCACCGCGAGCTGCCGAGCCAGTGCGGCAACGGCCTGCCCGGAGCGGTTCATGTAGGTCAGCGGCTTGATCAGCAGCGCACCACTCGGGTGCACTGCGTACTCAAACGGCGCCGGTCCTTGGAAACCGTCCAGCTTGCGTCCGGATTGAAAGAGCAGTCGATGGCGCCGCGCGAGCAGGTTGAGCACCTCGAACCCGACGTTGTGCCGGGTCCACTCGTACTCGGAGCCGGGGTTGCCGAGTCCAACAACGAGTTTCATGAGGGGCCGTTCCTGCCAGGCTGAGCGCCGGGCCTCCCCCATCCGGAGGGTTCCGGACGGGAAGGAGGGCGAAGTATCCTACCGATCCGGGGCGCCAGCGCAAGCACCAGCTCCCCCCGGACCGCCAGCAGAGGTCGAAATCAGCCTTCCTTCTTGGCCGGAGCCGCAGCCCCGGCAGCCGGAGTGGCCGGGGTGGCACCCGCGGCCGGAGCGGCCTCGGCAGCCGGAGCGGCCTCGACCTTCTGGACGACCACGTTGCAGATCATCTGGTTGGGGTTGCCGGCGAGCTTCACGCCCGCAGGCAGCTTGATCTCCTTGGCCGTGATCGACTGCCCCTGCTCGAGGTGGCCGACGGTGACTTCGATGGAATCGGGGATGTCCATCGGGAGGCAGCGCACCTTGATGTGCGTGACGAGGTGGTTGAGCATGCCGCCCTTGGGGTGACCCGCGAACTCCAGCTCGACATCGGCATCGGTCTCGACATCCTTGCGGACGCGCTTGAAGTCGATGTGCGTGACGTACTCGCCCATCGCGTCCCACTGCAGCTCACGGACCACCGCCGACTCGACTCCGCCGGACAGCTGGAGGTCGTAGAGGTGGACGTGCCGACGACGGGTCGCGAGGAACTCGTGTTCGTTGATCGCGAAGTGGGCGAAGCCGCCGGCACCGACATGGTCGATGCTGCACGGGATCAGGCCCTCCGCGCGGAGTTGCTTGGAGTAACGGGTGCCGAGCTTGGCGCGCGGCGAGGTCTTGAGGGTTTCTGACTTGCTCATGGTTGGTTTCCTGGTTGGTTCGCTAGCCCGCGTCCCGGCTCATGCCGGGAAGCGCGCGGGCTACACAGGTGCTTCTTCGAACAGGCTGGAGACCGATTCGTTCCGGTGGATGTTGGCGATCGCGCGCGCGATCAGCGGCGCGATCGAGATCACTTCCGCGCAACGCGGCATGCGCTCGCGCGGCGGGATCGAGTCGGTCATCAGTACGCGGTCGATCGGCGCGTTGTCGATTTTGTCGACGGCGCCCCCGACCAGCACGGCATGGGTCACGGCGAGCACGATCTGCTTCGCACCGTGGGCGCGCACGATGCGCGCGGCTTCGGTGATCGAACCGCCCGTGGAGATCATGTCGTCTACGATCACCACATTGCGGCCCTCGACATCGCCGATCACGTGTTCGACGGCGACCTGCGATCCGGAGATGCGGCGCTTGTCGACGATGGCGAGATCACAGTTATCGAGGCCCTTGGCGTAGGAGCGGGCCATCTTGATGCCCCCCACGTCCGGGCTGACGATCATGGGGTTGTCGATGTTGAGCCGCTTGATGGCCGAGAGCAGCACCGGCTTGGCGTAGAGGTGATCCACCGGCACATCGAAGAAGCCCTGGATCTGCGCGGCGTGCATGTCCAGCGCCAGCACCCGGTCCGCGCCGCAGCCCACCAGCGTATTGGCGACGACCTTGGCGCTGATCGGCACGCGCCCCTCGTCCTTGCGATCCTTGCGCGCGTAACCGTAGTACGGCAGCACGGCCGTGATCCGCCCGGCGCTGGCGCGGCGCAAGCAGTCGAGCAGCAGCAGCAACTCGATCCAGTTTTCCTGCACGGGCGGGCAGGTCGGCTGGATCACGAAGCAGTCGGTGCCGCGGATGTCCTCGTTGACCTTGATGTCGATCTCGCCATCAGGGAAGCGGCCGATGTGCGCCGAAGCCAGCGGGATCGACAGGTGGCGCGAGATGGCCCCCGCGAGGTCGCGGTGCGCGTTGCCGGCGATGAGCGTGATCTTCTCGCTGTGCGTGGACATGTCTAGCTCTTCCTCCGGGGCTTGACGGTCTTGCGGGTGCTTCGGGCGGTGTTTTTCGAGGCGGGCTTGCGCGCCAGAGCCGCCTTCGGCTTGCGCGCCCCGGCTGTGGCAGCCGCGGCAGCTGCGGGCGCAGCGGGCTTCACAGGGGCTGCAGGCGAGGACACGGCGCGCGGCTTGGCCGGCGGCGCCTTGCGCTCGAGCCTGCGTGCCGGAACGCCGACCCAGACCTCGCCGGCGCCGACGTTCGCATTGCGCGTCACCACGGCGCCCGCACCGGTCGTGGCCTTGGCTCCGATCGTATTGGGCGCCACCACCACCGTGCCGCTGCCGAGGAAGGCACCGTCATGGATCGTGGTCTTGTGCTTCTTCACGCCGTCGTAGTTGGCGATGATCGTTCCCGCGCCGACGTTGGCGCCCGCGCCGATCGTCACATCACCGAGGTATGCCAGGTGCTTGGCCTTGGTGTGGCCGCCGATGCGCGCGTTCTTGCACTCCGTGAAGTTGCCGATCTCCGCGCCGTCCTCGAGCACGGTGCCCGGACGCAGCTGCGTGAACGGTCCGACTTCGCAGCCCGCGCCGATCTTCACGCCGCCGCGGATCACCGTACAGGGCAGGATCTTCGTGCCGACGCCGATCGAGACCCCGTGGTCGATGTAGGTCGTGGCGGGATCCTCGATGCGCACGCCGTTCATCAGGTGCTCCTCGAGAATCCGCATCTGGACGGCCCAGCGCGCCTCGGCAAGGTGCTTGAGGTTGTTGACCCCGATGATTTCGTCGAGTTCGGCGGTTTCCAACGGGAAAACCGGCCTTCCCGCGGCCTGGAAGTGCCCGATGCAATCGGTCAGGTAGTACTCGCCCTGCGCATTGTTCGTGGAGAGCTTCGGCAGGGCTTCCAGCAGGCCCTGCGCATCGAAGCAGTAGACGCCCGTGTTGACCTCGCGCATGGCGCGGATCTCGGGGCTCGCATCGCGCTCCTCGACCACCTTTTCAACCTGCCCAGCGCGCGCGCCCTCGGTGAAGCGCAGGACCCGGCCGAAGCCGCGCGCATCCTCGGGCGATGCGGTCAGGATCGCGGCCCCTCCCGAGGCCTGGGCCGCCTGCGTATCGCACAGGTCTTTCAGCGTCTGGGCCCGCAGCAGCGGCATGTCTCCGTAGAGGATCACGACTCGGCCGCGCGCTCCCTTGAGAGCGGGCATGCACATCTGGACCGCATGCCCGGTGCCGCGCTGTTCGGCTTGTGTCACCAGCTCCACCCCTTCGCGCAGCCCATGCTCAGCAAGCGCGGCTTCGACCAGCTCTCGGCCGTGACCGACCACAAGCAGAATGCGCTCGGGCTTGAGCGCGCGCGCCTCGTCGACCACCCACGCCACCATCGGCCGGCCGCAGATCGGCGCCAGCACCTTGGGCAGACTGCTCTTCATCCGCTTGCCGAGACCGGCGGCGAGGATGATCACGGTCAGCCGTTGTTCAGGAGGAGCCATGCGGCGTCAGGTGGGCGAAGGGATACGGGGTCGGATCGGGGCCAAAGCCCGCAAAGGGGCGAAACATTCAAAAGCATCCCGCGAAGGGTGTCAACCGTGCAGCCCCCAAGCCCGCTGGATCAAAAATAGAAAGCGCCGGTTCCCCCCCCGGGGTCCCGGCGCTCGAAGACGGATAAGGCGCCCGCCATCCGGCACGGAATTGCAGACTCACCCTAGGATTTGGGAGCCCGAACCCGGCGGATGCCCAAGAATACACCAAGAATCAGAAGGCCGGAGGCCAGAACCACGGAACGGGTTCCGGACGCCGGCTCGACCGGCTCTGCAGGGGCCCCGGCAGGGGTTTCCAGCACCAGATGGCTCTTCTTCTGGCAGCAGGAGGGACGCTCATCCCCCTCCGAATCCTCGGCCTTGGGATCTTCGGGCTGGCCATGGGCCCAGTCGGCCGCCGCGAGCTGCTGCTCCGCCACGAAGCGCTCGGACTCCTCCTGCATGTACGCCACCAGCGCCTCGACCGCCTTTGCATCCAGTCGCAGGTTGGGCATCGGCACGCGCCCCCAAGTTTCAAACAGCTCCACCGCCAGCGGGTCCTTCTCCGCAAGCATCACATCCGGCTCGGCGATCCAGCGTGCGAGCCAGGCCGGATCGCGGCGCTGATGAACACCCAGCAGGTTGGGTCCGGAGCGCGGGATGCCGTCATCGGCTCCCACCAGGTGACAGGCCCCGCAGCGCGTGCGGAACAGTTCCTCGCCCGGCGACATGTTGCGCAGCTTCAAGGGCGCCTCCTTGAAGTCGACCAGATACTCCGAGGAGATCTTCCAGTCGTGCAGCCAGCTGCCGAGCTGCGTCGCCAGCATGTACGGGTTCTCGGTCGGAGAACGCTTCATCCACCGTCCGGTGGCCTGATTGCCGATCATCAGGCTCAGCGTGTGATCCGCGAGTGACTGCTCGTCCGCCCGTATCATGCCGAGCTTCTCTCGCACGGTGCGAATGTCCGCCTTGGAGCCGGTCAGGAACTTCCAGCCGGGCCCGACCTGGAAGCGCTGCGCATATTCCGCGAGCACCTGAGGCGTGTCCACCTCGGGATCGACCGAAATCGAATAGAAGTGCACATCCTTGCCGATGCGGTCCTTGAGCAGGTCATACACCTCGCCGATGCGGGCCGTCTCCAGCGGACAGGCATCCGGACAGCTGGTGTAGATGAAGTTGATCAGCACGACCTTGTCTTTCAGCAGGTCGTCGAAGAATCGCACGCGCTGGCCCTCATGGGTCGTGAGTTCGACGTTCGGGAAGTAGTCAGCGCCCCAGATCTGGCCCGCGTGGATGGCGTGCGCAGCCGGCCTGTCGTCAGCCTGTGCGGCGTGCGGCGGATTGGCGTTCTGCGCGCTTGCGAGAGCAGGCAGACCGAGCGAGAGAGCGAGAGCAAGCAGCGGTTTCATGATGCGGTGTTGCGGTGTTGCTGGCGAATCGAAGCGGAAGGGCAGGGCCGTGGAGAGCGGAATGCGCCGCTCCCCACGACCTCGAATGTCAGGGCAGCATCTGCACCGGCACGGCGGTCATCGTCGCGCCGTTGCTGGCCTGCAGGCTGACCATTCTGGCTGGGGTTGGGGTTGGGACCGGCAGAAACCCGGATCAACCACTGACCGTTGGCTTCAACGCTGACCGTGCCGACCAGCGGCCCGTTCGTGGTCGGCCCCACGTACGCACTGATGTGCTCGGTGCCGGTGGCGTTCGCCAGACGTCCGCGCAGGCGCCAGCCCTGTGTGGCCGAGTACTGAGCGTGCGTCATCGTCAGTCCGGCCGTGTTGTTGTTGTTGCCCTGGCCGTGGTTGTTGCCACCGGGACCGTTCTGGCCGTTGGGGCCGAAGCCGTCGCCGATGCGGGCCAGAGGCAGCGAGAAGGAGGGCACGCAGGTGCAGCCATCCCAGGTCGGCACGGGAGCGGGCATCAGCGCCACCTGTCCGGGCTTCTCCAAATCCCAGCGCAGCAGCATGGCCGTGTCCTCGTGCTGCGTGTTGTGGCAGTGCTCGACGTACGAGCCGGCGAACTCGCGGAAGCGCAGCGCGACTTCCAGCTCGCCCGTGCCGCCCGGACCGCCGCCGATGCGGTAGACGTCCTTGCGGGCCCACTTTTCCCAGACCGGGGGCGGTTGACCGTCGCGCGAGAGGATGATGCCTTCCTCGAAGTGCACGTGCACCGGGTGCGCCCAAGATCCGGAGCTCTTGAGCTTCCAGATCTCGAGGTGGCCCAGGCCGTCAGCGCTGAGCTCGCCGATGTTGGGAGCCGCCGAAACGCGACGCGGATCCATGTTGTAGCCCGGACCGCCGTCTGTGCGGATGGTCCAGGGGTGCGCATCGGTGCCGCCGCTCTTCGCGAATTCGAAGGTGTGGTGGCGGGCCTGCGCCAGCTCGTTGCCCGAAGCACGCGGCAGCGGGAGCATCTTGGACTTGCCCTCGACGAAGTCCGCGGGGTTCATCGAAAGGTCCGTGCCGGTGTAGGGCTGGACGCGGAACTCCATGATCTTCGTGACACAGGGATCGCCGTTGATCCAGCGGTCCGGGATGCCATCGCCGTCATCGTCCACGGTGATCGGGTTGTAGCCGCCGTAGAAGACCTGCGAGAGCGGGATCTCCGCGTCTGGGATCTGGCCGTTCTTGTGCTGGAGCACGTTGACCAGATACAGCCGCTCGCCCGGCCAGTAGTTCTTGAAGTCGACGACGATGTCGTAGCGCTCGGCGATGGCCTGCACGGGCAGGATGCCGGCCGTGGTGCCCTTGGTGCCGTCGAAAGCCACCGCGTGCTCCATGATGTTGCCATCGTTGGCGATCATGTGGAACGGGACCGGTTGGCCGTTCTGGTTGACCAGGGCGAGCTTCATGTAGCGCGACACGGAGCCGTTGAGGATCCGGAAGCGGTAGCGGCGCGCGCGCACATCCATGTAGGGCGCGTACTGCCAGTTGACCGTCATACAGTCGCCGAGGAAGCCGTCGGTGTTGAACTGGTTGAACCAGAGCTGACCGTTCTGGCCCCAGGCCTTGTCCGCTACGACGAGGTTGACGTCGTAGTCGCGGTTGCCCCAGTCCAGCGCGGTGCCGCTGGGGAAACGCAGGTTGACGCCGTCGTTGACAGCCTCGTTGCCGCGATCCAGCGCGCTGTAATAGTTCATCATCGCGGCGTTGCCCTTGTAGACGTTCTGCGCCGTGTAATCGAGCATGTGGTCATGGAACCAGTGCGTGCTCATCGTCTCGCGATAGTCGCCGCGCAGCTTCGTGATGCCGCCGTTGCCATCGGGAGTTCCCGCGCGCACGTCGAGAGCGCTGGTGTTGACCGTGTCGTAGCCGGCGAGGATCATCGGCCAGCGGTAGTCGTAGTACTGACCCGGGAAGGAGTATGCGTGCGTGTAGCCATCGCTCTCCGCCGGGTTGTGGCCGTTGTGTTCGTGCGTCGCGATGTTGTGCGAACCGAAGCCCATGTTCGCCGAGGGATCGATCGGCAGGGCATTGTGGTGGCGGAACAGCAAAGGCTTGCCGTAGCGCGCCATCAGCAGCTTGGGCGGCAGCGTGCCGTCGAAGGTCCAGACGGCGCGCGGATCCTGCACGGGCATGTTCGGGTGAATCCGGATCTGAATGCCCGCGGTGGTTCCGTTCGCGATGCCGGCCGGGTTGTGGTAGAGGCCGCCCGGACCGAACTCGCCCACGGAGTATTGGTGCCGCTGCTTGGAGTCGCGCATCCCGTTGTTGGTGCGTGAGCCGGTCTGTGCGCTCTGGAAGTACTCGGCGGGCGGAAACTCGTCCCAGCGCTGGTGCGCCCAACCCTCACCGGGCGGGCGCGCATCGGCCGGCGGCGTGCTCAGCGTGCGGCCGAGATGCTGCTCAATCGGTGAACACCAGGGGTTCGCCGGCGTCTCGTTGCACAGACGTTCGGCACAGGGCCACAGGGGCTGCTTCAGGAAGTTGTCCAGCGCGAGCGAGTCCGGGCAGGACTGTGCGTTGGGCGGACAGGGCAGCGAGGGCTGCCGCGTGTACGTCGTGGGCATCGGATCCGTTCCGAACTCCTCGAACAGCAGCAGCTTCTGCGAGAAGGGCTGGGCGTTGAAGCGCGGGCTGGGCCGGGATCCCGTTGGAATGGCGTTGTTGGCGCCGGGGACGAAGTTCTGCGTCTGAGCCTGCGCACTCTGGGCGAGCAGCGAGAGGCAGAACGCAAGGGCGCACAGGCGCCACGGGGCAGCTGGAGTGCCGGACGAGGACGATTGGAGCGTCACGTCCGTGCGACCCTCCTGCAGGTCGACGGTATTCATGGAGCGGTCCGAGTTGCTTGGAGTGGAGTGAGAGGGTCACAGCGGGGCCAATAGGACCCCGCCGAACCACCCAAGCCTGCACCGCGATCGCGGCAATCGAGGGAATTTCCCGCGATTTAGCCTGCAGAGAAAGTGCGTACGAAACCGCTTCCGGATCAGCGACGGATGCGCAGGAAGCCGAGCAAGAAAACAAGTCCGACTCCGGCGATCGCCGAGGCGATCGTCAGGGTCGAACGCGAAGAACCTTCCTGTTCTTCGGGCTGCTTCGTCAACACCGGCTGCTCGTGCTCGACCACGAGTTCGTCGCGCTTCTGGCAGCAGGAAGGCTTTTCCTCCTCCGCTGCCTCGGCCTTCGCGGCGGCGGCTTCCGCCGCCTTGCGGCGCTCCTCGAAGAAGCGTGCGCTTTCCTCGCTCATGTACTTCACGATTTCGTCAACCTCCGACTCATCGAGCCTGAGATTGGGCATCGGAACGCGACCGTGAGCCTCGTAGAGTTCCTGGGCGAGCGCATCGCCTTCGGCCAGCATCTTGTCCGGCTCGCGGATCCAGCGCTTCAGCCAGCTTTCCTCGCGCCGCTCCACCACACCGAGCAGGTTGGGGCCGACCCGGGGAAGCCCGTCGTCCGAACCGATCAGGTGACAGGCAGTGCAGCGCGAACGATAGAGCTGTTCGCCCCGCCCCATTTCGCGCAGGCGCACCGGGGCATCCGCGTAGTCCTGCATCGGCGTCACCGGCACGACGGACTTCTTGATCCAGCTGCCCAGCGTGTTCGCCAGCATGTACGGGTTGTCCATCGGCGTGCGCTTGAGCCAGCGGCCGATCGGCTGGTTCCCGATCATCAGACTCAGCGTGTGATCGGAGAGCTCGGTCTCGTCCGGACGGATCATGCCGAGCTTCTGGCGCACGAGCTTGATGTCCTCCTTGCTGCCCGTGAGGAACTTCCAGCCCTTTCCGGTCCGAAAGCGCTTGGTGTACTCGTTCAGCACCTCAGGGGTGTCCACCTCCGGGTCGACGGAAATCGAGTAGAAGTGGATCTCCGTGCCCACGTAGTCCTTGAGCAGGTTGTAGACCTCGGTCAGGCGCGCGGTCTCGAGCGGGCAGGCGTCCGGGCAGCTGGTGTAGATGAAGTTGATCAACACCACCTTGTCCTTGAGCATGTCGTCGAAGAAGCGCAGGCGCTCACCTTCGTGAGACACGAGTTCCACATTGGGGAAGTAATCGGCACCCCAGCGCTGTCCCGCATTGGCGGGTGTCGCCGGAGGTCGAACAGGAGCGATGGCCGGCGCCTGAACCTCCGAGCCATCGGTGGTGGAAGCGGCCTGAAGCGGCGCGCTCGTGAGCAGCGCCAAAGTGATCATCGGAAGAAATTTCATGGTGATTCCTGGATTCATGAAGGGAGGGTGCGCCACTGCTTGGACAGCGTCGCACCCTCCTGCGGTCAGCATTTCGCTTCTGTCAGTTGCCGGTCGAGAAATTGCGGTTGAGCAGCACCGCACCGCTGGTCGCGTCGAAGCTCACCTTCGTGACCCCCGCCGGAGCAGGTCCCGTGGCGATGATCTCGTAGCGACCCTGGCTGTCCGTGACCGCGCTGCCGATGGCAGGACCGGCCAGCGTCGCACCCAGGTAGGCCCGCACCGACACCGCTCCACCCGTCGAGCCGACGAGTCGACCCTTGATGCGCCACTGGTTCGAGCCGGTGCGGTACTCCGCCGAGCTGACCTGCAGCGTGCCCACCGGCGGCACCGCGCCGTTGTTCACCACGCCGTCCTCGGCTCCCAGCCCCACTCCCTGGCGCGCGAGCGGCAGCGAGTTCGAGGGGACGGCCATGCAGCCTTCCCAGTCCGGAATCGGAGCGGGCAGAGGTGCCAGCTGACCCGGGCGCTCGATGTCCCAGCGCAGCAGCATCGCGAGGTCCTCGTGCGTCGTGTTGTGGCAGTGCTCAACGTACGAGCCTGCGAACTCACGGAAGCGGATGGCGATTTCCATCTCGGAAGTCGTATCCGGACCAGCGCCGATGCGGAACACGTCCTTGCGTGCCCAGCGTTCCCACTCCGGAGGCATCTGGCCGCCGCGCGAGAGCACCATGGCCTCTTCGAAGTGCACGTGAACCGGGTGCGCCCAGCCGCCGCCGCTCGTGAACTTCCAGATCTGGAGTTCGCCGAGCTGCGGAGCGATCGCGACCGTGTGGTAGTCGGCGTTGAGGCCCTCGCCACCGTTGGTCTTGATCGTCCAGGGATGCGCATCCGTACCGCCCGACTTGCCAAAGACCATGTCGTGACGACGCGCAGAAGCCAGTTCCTGAGCCGTGGGACGCGGCAGCGGGACCATCTTCTGACGGCCGGCCACGTAGTCCTTGGGGTTCATGGAGAGGTCCGTGCCGCTGTACGGCACCACGCGCATTTCCATGAACTTGCCCACGCACGGGTCGCCACCGTTCCAGCGATCCATGACACCGTCGCCGTTGTCATCGACCTGAACCGGATTGTAGGTGCCGTTGACCACTTCTGAGAGCGGCACGGCACGGTTGGGCTTGGCGCCGTCGGTGTGCTCCATCAGGTTGACGAAGTAGAGCTTCTCGCCCGGCTGGAATTGGGCGAAGTCGACGACGATGTCGTAACGCTCGGCGATGGACTGAGCCGGCAGAACGCCGCGCTCGGTGCCCAGCGTGCCGTCGATCGCCACAGAGTGCTCCATGATGTTGCCGTCGTTGGCGATCAGGTGGAACACGACCGGAGTGCCGTCCTGCTTGACGATGCCCAGCTTGAAGTAGCGGGCCACGCAGCCGTTCAGCAGACGGAAGCGGTAGCGGCGGGCGCGGACCTCGAAGTACGGCGAGTACTGGAGGTTCACCGTCATGGTGTCACCCAGGAAGCCCGCGTTCTCGAAAGTGTTGAACCACAACTGGCCGTCCTGATCCCAGGCCTTGTCCGCGACGACGAGGTTGACGTCGTAGTCACGGTTGCCCCAGTCAAGCGCTGAGCCCGAGGGCAGACGCAGGTTGACGCCGTCATTGACCGCCTCGTTGCCCCGGTCGACAGAGCTGTAGACGTTCATCACGGCCGCGTTGCCCTTGTAGACGTTCTGCGAGGTGTAATCGAGCATGTGGTCGTGGAACCACAGCGAGCTCTGCATTTCGCGCCAGTCGCCGCGCACCTTTGCGATGCCGCCGTTGCCATCGGGAGCACCCGCGCGCGGATCCGTGGCACCGGTGTTGATGGTGTCATGGCCGGCGAGGATCATCGGCCAGCGGAAATCGTAGTACTGGCCCGGGAAGAAGTAGGCGTGCATGTAGCCATCGCTCTCCGCGGGGTTGTGGCCGTTGTGCAGGTGCGTCGTGATCGTGTGGCTGCCAAAGCCCATGTTCGCGGCCGGGTCGACCGGCAGCGCGTTGTGGTGGCGGAACAGGATCGCCTCGCCGTAGCGGGCCTGCAGCAGCTTCACGGGGAAGGTGCCGTCGAACGTCCACAGAGCCAGCGGGCTCTGCGCGGGGAAGTTCGGGTGCATCTTCGGTGCGATGCCGGCCGTCGAACCGTCATTGTGGTACAGACCACCGGGTCCGAACTCGCCCACCGAGTACTGGTGGCGCTGGACGCCATCGCGCAGACCGTTGTTCGTGCGGGCGCCCGTCTGGGCGCTCTGGAAGTAAACCTGGGGCGGGAACTCCTCATAGCGCTGGTGCGCCCAGCCCTCACCCGGGGGACGGCCATCGCGCGGCAGCGTCGTGGCAGGGCGGCCGAGCAATTCCTCGATGCGCGGACGGAAGGGGTTGTCGTTCGAGTTGCCGAGCAGCTGGGACTGTTGCGCTTCGGGCGCGTTCAGTCGCGTCTGAGCAGGGCTGAGCGGGGCCGCCAGCATCATGTCGAGACCCTGGGGGTCCGGACACTCCTGACAGGTCGCCGGCACCGGGACGAGTGCCGGAGCAAGCGCGGACGCGGTCTCGTTGATCGGCGAGGTGCCGAACTCCTCCGCGAGGAGCAGCTTCTGGGAGAACGGCAGGGCTCCGAAACGCGGGCTGGGCGTGCCGCCGCTGGGGATCACCTGCGCGGTGCTCAGACTGGCGAGCAGCGCAAGGGCGAAGAAGGAGCCGGGGACGGGGACAACGGAGGTGCGGGCGCGCGTGCGCAGCTGCGTGGGGACGCAGTTCTGCGATGCACGGCCCGACAGACCCTCCTGGAGGTCTCTCGAGGTCATGTTGCAATCCTGGGGTGCTTGGGGGGGGGAACGGGGTAAGGACTAAGGAGGTCTGCGCCCGTTGACGCTAAAAAGATGCACTAGAAACCCGAACTTGTGTTGAGGTTTTCTAGGAATCCGTATTTTTTCGCGTTGCCAACCTGGATCCGGCCGCGGCTAGGCCAGCTGTTCAGAACTCAGCAGGTACCGGAAGAGCACCGCACGGGCCACCACGCGCTCCCGCGCCGGGTCGAAAAACTCCCGCACGCGCGCCTGGGCCGCCTGCAGGATGCACTCTGCGCCCCGGCGATCCTTGGAGTACCGTTCCACCAGTTCCTGCAGGTTGCTTCCGTCGGGCTGCAGTTCCAGGTAGTGCACGCCCGGCTCCAGCAAGCCTTCGAGAAACCAGCTCTCGCGCGCGGGCCTCGGCATCAGGCACACCGAGTTGGAAGCCAGCAGCCACTTGAGATTGGTGGCCACGTCATTGCCTTCGAGCGAGATGATGAACTTGTGGCTCAGCTGCTCGGCAAAGCTGGCGTAGGGCTTGCGGTACGGTGCGTTCTCGGGCCGCTCGTCGATGCAGCCGATGTCGACATGGCGCTTGTGAAAGTTCGCGCGGAGAAACTGCTGACGCCAAGGCTGGAGGGCCTTGCCTCGCCAGACGGCGCTGTCACGCTTGCCGCCGAAGCTCTGCGGATCGCGCACTCGAAAGAAGTGGCGCACCTTGTTGAGCGGAAACAGGACCGAATTTCCGCTGAGTTCCCCCACCTTCCGCGCTTTCACGAGCGTCGGCACGCCCGGATCCTCCGTGCTGTCGCCGAAGCGCCAGCGATAGCGCAGGCCCGCAGGCAGTGCGCGCGTGTGCTCCAGCAGGTCGAAGGCGTAGTTTCGCTGCCTTCTCAGCAGCTCCGTCCCCGGAACGCGGGCATCGGCCGGGAGCACGTGGCGGTGCGGAAAGCGGCAGATGTATTGCAGACGCTGCTCGATGGCCTCGCGGCCGAGCGCATCGATCGCCTGCTCAATCTCCGTGCGCGACTGCTGCAGCAACGCCCGGGGCGTGCTCAGTCGAAGCAGGTTCGTCAGATAGTAGCCCAAACGTGACGGCATGCGGGCGCCACAACGTAGCAAAGCCCGCTCCGGTCGGAAGCATCAGGGCCGTCCGTCAGTGTCCGTGCCGTAGCACATCGCGCGCGATCACCATGCGTTGGATCTCGCTGGTGCCCTCGTAGATGCGCGTCACGCGCGCATCGCGGTACAGCTTCTCGACCACGAACTCGGCTGAATAGCCCATTCCGCCGTGGATCTGCACGGCGCGATCGACGATGCGGTCGAGTGCTTCCGAGCAGTAAAGCTTGACCATCGCCGATTCGCGGCTGAAGGGCTGGTGCGTGTCGCACAGATGCGCCGTGCGGTAGATCAGGCTCTCCATCGCGTAGATCTCCAGCGCGGAGTCCGCCAGCATCCACTGGATGGCTTGATGCTCGCCCAGCGGCTTGCCGAAGGCCACGCGCTGTTGCGCATAGGCAACCGAAAGCGAGTGCGCCTCGCGCGCGCAGCCCAGACAATTGGCTCCGAGCGCCAGACGCCCGCGATCGAGCGTTCCCATGGCGATCCGGAAGCCCTGCCCCACCTCGCCGAGGCGGTATTCATCGCCCAGACGCACGTCCTCGAAGGCCAGAGTGACGGTGCTGGATCCGCGCTGCCCCATCTTCTCCTCGCGCTTGCCCACGCTGAATCCGGTGGAATCGCGCGGCACCAGAAAGGCCGTCACGCCGCCCTTCGCACCGAGCCTGGCGTCGGTGATCGCATAGACGGTGATCAGATCCGCCATGTCGCCGTTGGTGATCCAGACCTTCTCGCCATTGAGCACCCAGCCCGAGCCGTCGCGCACCGCCGCGGTGCGCATCGCGGCAGGATCGGAGCCAGCCGAGGCCTCGGAGAGCGCGTAGGCACCCAGCAGCCTGCCGGAGGCCATGTCGGGCAGGAAACGGCGCTTCTGCTCCTCGGTGCCGCCGACGACGACGGACATGGCGCCGATCGAGGCGTGGGCTCCGTAGGTCACGGCCGTGGCGAAATCGCCGCGGGTGAGCTCCTCCATCACAAGGCACAAGCCGGTCTCGCCCATGCCCGCGCCACCGTACTCGGCAGGGATCGCCACCCCCATCAGACCCGCCTCGGCAAGGGCGTCGATCAGCTCGCGCGGGACGCGGTGCTCGGCCTCGATACGTGCTGCCTGAGGGCGAATCAGGCGCTCGGTGAGGTCGCGGGCGAGGTCCCGCAACAGGGTCTGCTCTTCGCTGAGACGGAAGTCCATGGCACGTTTTTCGGCGCTGGAGCGCGCGGGTGCGAGAGATTTTTGCCCTTGAGGCGAACCTGACGGAGAAGTTCTGGGTTCTGGGAAGCGTCTGGGTAGGCTGTTTTGGCGTGTCAGCACGGCGCGCGAGGCTCGCCTCAGGCCCAAATCCCTCACGACCGAACCTTTCCTGTACAAATGAAAACTCTCCCGCTCTTCGTGATCCTGCTGGCCTCCGTGGGCACCGGCATGGCTGGTGGCTATCTCGGCGCCCGACTGGGAACGCCGGCCCCGACCTCCAGCAGCCCTGCGGAACTGGCCCCGACGCCTGCGGAGGATGCGGGTTCCGCCGAGCGCGAGGCAACCTTGCGCGCGGAGCTGAGCTCGCTGCAGGTGCGCTTCGATGAGCTGTCCACGCGTGTTGCGGAGCTGCGCGCCGGGAGCGAGCGTGTCGCCGCTGCGCCGACCAAGCTCGAGACCGAGCCTGTGCTCGACAGCGCCAACGCGATCGCGGCGCTCAACAAGAACGCCATCAAGGCCGTGATCGAGGAAGATCGCGCCGAGCAGGCCAAGAAGCGCGAAGACGAGCGCAAGCAGCGCCAGAACGAGCAACTGCAGAACCGCGCCGATCAGGTAGCCGAGAAGGTCGGCCTCAATGCCGTTCAGAAGCAGCAGCTGGTGGCTTTCTACGAGCAGGAGTCGACCCGCATGGAAGAGTTCCGCTCGCAGATGCGCGATGGCGGCGGTCCGGGCGATCGCGAGTCCATGCGCCAGACCTTCCAGGACTTCCGCACGTGGCGCGAGACCGAGCTGACCAAGACCTTCGGTGCCGAGACGGCTGCCAAGATTCAGGAGAATGACCGCATGGGCGGGCGCGGCTTCGGCGGCGACATGGGCGGCGGCGGCAACCGCGGCAACCGCGGCGGCGGCGGTGGTGGCCAGGGCGGCGGCGGTGGTGGTCAGGGCGGCGGCGGTGGTGGTCAGGGCGGCGGCGGTGGTGGTCAGGGCGGCGGCTGACCGACCGACAGCACGACACAAGCAACTCACGAGCGGGATCCTTGAGGGTCCCGCTCGCGTTTCTAGAATGCCGGCTCTCCGGATGCCCACTCCCCTCCGCACTGCATTGTCGCGAACCGTTGGCTGGCTGGCGGATCGCAGGGTCCCGCGCCCACTGCGCGCACCGCTGTACCGCGGCTATGCACGGGCCACCGGAGCGGATCTCTCCGAAGTGCGCCTGCCCTTGCAGGAGCATCCCAGCCTGGGTGCTTTCTTCGTTCGTCGGCTCAAGGAAGGTGCGCGGCCCATCGATCCTGATCCGCAGACGCTGGTCTGTCCGGTCGATGGCCGTGTGCAGAGCCTGTGCGCGATCGAACGCGGCACGCTGCTGCAGGCCAAGGGCCGCAGCTACTCCGTGCGCGACCTGATCGGCGGGCTCGATGTGCCCGAGCTTGAGGGCGGGATCAGCTGGACGGTTTACCTTTCACCCCGCGATTACCACCGCATCCACACGCCGGAACGCTGCCAGCTCGTGCGCGCGCAGTGGCTCGATGGCTCACTCTATTCCGTGGCGCCCAAGGTGCTGGCGCGTCGGCGCGTGCTCGATGTCAACGAGCGGGTGTCGCTGGAGCTCCGGACCGAGCGCGGATCCATGTGGCTGGTGCTCGTCGGAGCGACAAATGTCGGGCGAATGTGCGTGCTGGGACTTCCGCAGGGCAGCAACGGCGCATTGCGCACGCCGCTGCCGTTTGACCGCGGGGCCGAGCTCGCACGCTTTGAAATGGGCTCAACGATCGTGCTGCTCGCACCTCGCGGCTTCGCGACTTTTCAACCCGGTCTGCAGGAAACGCAGGCCGTGCGCTTGGGCCAGCCGATCGGCCGCTACGCATGAGTCTCAGCTCCTGCGAACGCAGGCTGTGCGCGCTGTTCGGTGCGGCCGTGGTGGGCAACTGGGCGCGGCTCAAGCAGCTGCGCGCTTCGCTGCCGGAACCGGAGGTCGATCGCGGCCTGCGGGAGGCGATCCTGCAGGTACATCTGTTTGCCGGCATCCCGCGCGGTGTCGAGGCCTGGAATGTGCTGCAGGAAGCCGGAGGAACCGGCGTTGTCGCCCCAGACGAGCTGAATCCTCCGGCAACCGCCTCGGGCACGGAGCTTTTCGAGCGCATCTATGCGCGCGATGCCGAAGCGGTGAAGGCGCATCTGGAGCGCCAGCATCCCGTGCACGCGCAGTGGATCCTGCAGCATGCGTACGGCTCCGTGCTTTCGCGTGATGGACTGACCCCGCGGATGCGCGAGATTCTGGCGTGTGTCGCGCTGGCGCTGACAGGTCAGGAGCGGCAGTTGATCAGCCATATCCGCGGGGCGGTGCGCTGCGGGGCTGGCAAGGCGGAACTGCTGGAGGCGCTCGAGTGCGTGCATGGGCTCGACGAAGACGGCCATGTGCCGATGGCGGAGGAGCAGGTGGCCCGTCTTAGCCTTTGAACTGCTCCAGAGCCGTGGTCACGCCGCGAGACAGATGCGGCCGCGGATGGTCAGCAGCTCTTCCGGCTCCAGGGGTCGGGGCATGATGCCCAGCGCCGAAGCACTCGAATGGGTCCGGCAGTCT
>Ga0209668_10000059_pt1 | contig 42107 bp, 35 predicted proteins | sample FrelakmetPLP11PL_FD_187150 | JGI IMG/M metagenome (GOLD analysis project Ga0209668, IMG submission 187150) | Freshwater lake sediment microbial communities from the University of Notre Dame, USA, for methane emissions studies - PLP11 PL (SPAdes)... | ecosystem: Environmental > Aquatic >...
GGTCTTTCCAATAGGGCTCTGGTCAATCACGATAACCTTGTCGATCTCGCTGTCGAATTCCAGGTTTTCATATTTTCCCGGACTTTCCTTGGAATTGTAGAGTTCCCTCACCAGGGCTTTGTAGAGCGTATCGTAAATAAGGGTGGATTTCCCGCTACCCGATACCCCGGTGATGACGGTGAATACGCCGATCGGGATCTCCACATCGATTTTTTTTAAGTTGTTTTCTCTACAGCCGTTTATCCGGACATGGTGCCTGCTTTTTCTTCTCGTCGGCGGAACATCAATTCTCATCGTCCGGGCAAGATACTGGCCGGTGAGAGACTTCTTATTCCGCTCGATCTGCAACGGGGTTCCCTCAGCGACGACATATCCCCCGTGGAGCCCTGCCCCGGGACCCATGTCAACGACATAATCCGCATGCCTGATGGTATCCTCATCGTGCTCGACCACGATGAGGGTATTCCCAAGATCTCGGAGCCTGCGCAGGGTGTCAATCAGTTTCTGGTTGTCCCTCTGGTGGAGTCCTATTGACGGTTCATCAAGGACATAGAGGACACCTACGAGGTTCGACCCAATCTGGGTGGCAAGCCTAATCCGCTGGGCTTCTCCACCAGATAATGTACCTGCACTCCGAGAGAGCGTGAGGTATCCGAGCCCGACCTTTTCAAGAAATTCGAGCCGGGCATTAATCTCCTTCAGTACCTGCTTCGCTATCTCCTGTTCTTTTTCGTTTAATTCAATTGTCGAAAAAAAGTCCATGCATTTTGTTACCGGTAAATCTGTGATGTCGATGATTGAGTGACCGGCAATTTTTACGGCAAGGATCTTATCCTTCAGGCGCTTGCCATGGCATTTCGGGCAATCTGATATCCGCATGAATTTTTCGAGTTCCCGTTTCCGGTATTCCGACTGTGTCTGGTGATAAAGACGGGTGGCCTGGGGAAGGAGTCCCTCCCATGCTCCCTTGTGCGACCATTGCGCATCCCCGTTCTTCATGCTCATCGAGAACCGGATCTGTTCTTCGGAACCATACATCAGGGCGTTGTATTGAGGGGTGCTAAGGTCCTTGATAGGTGTAAATACCGAAAACCCGAAATGTTTTGCGACGGCCCCGAGGTGCTGGCTCCGGTAACCATCGAGAAAATTACGGTACATTGCAACCGCACCGTCAGCGAGTGAGAGTTTCTTATCCGGGATGATCAGGTCCGGGTCGAATTCCATCCTGATCCCAAGACCATTACATTCCTCGCAGGCACCGAACGGGCTGTTGAATGAGAACATCCTCGGCTGCAGTTCCTCGAATGTAATACCACATTCAGGGCAGGCCATGTTTGCTGAATACGTGGTTTCCCTATCATCACCATCGGATGCAATAACAAGCCCTTCGGATTTTTTTAATGCATTTTCGCATGCTTCTGCGAGACGGGAGCGATCCGTTGAATCGAGACGGTCTATGACCACATCGATATCATGCTTCTTATACCGTTCAAGGGGCACTTCTTCATCAGTGCGGTGGACCTCGCCATTGATCCGGACCCGTGAGTATCCTTCTTTATTTAAGTCTTTGATTACCTGGAGGTAGGTACCTTTTTTCTGCCTTATAATTGGTGAAAGGATTGTTACCTGCCCGGGATATTCTTCTGCGATGCTTTCTGCAATGCGGACCGGCGACTGCGCCTCAATCCTGATATTGTGAACAGGGCAATACGGCACACCGATACGTGCAAAGAGAAGCCGGAGGTAGTCGTAAATCTCTGTGACCGTACCAACGGTACTTCTCGGGTTCTTCGATGTGGTCTTTTGTTCAATAGAGATTGCAGGAGAGAGTCCTTCAATTGCATCAACATCCGGTTTCTGCATTAACCCGAGGAACTGGCGGGCATATGCGGAAAGTGATTCAACATATCGCCGCTGACCTTCGGCGTAGATGGTATCGAATGCGAGGGTGGACTTCCCGGACCCTGAAAGACCGGTAATTACTATCAGTTTATCGCGTGGGAGCTCGACGGTGATATTTTTGAGGTTATGCTGCCGGGCCCCTTTTATGACAATTTTCTTCATTGTTAACAGTGGGATTAAAGTCTGTGCTGTACCCTAATAGAGCGATTGATCGGGGTAAGGGGGTGGGGGGTTGTGGCTGTGCAACTGAAGGAAAACAGTTTAGAAGAATTCCTGTATTGGGAAAGATGGATAACGACTCCCGGAAATTATCTATCCCGGTTTTCCTTATCGAACTAACGTTGCTCTTTGAAACCTTCAACAACCTGAAAACCGGGTGGACCTCCATAGAAATTTATCGTTCATAATATGGACGAGAGGATACATCCCAACCAAACAGGTCAATAGTATTATATATTGCTCGTGCATGAATACATGAATACATGAAAACTATTACTATTCGGGAAGAGACGTACGATAAACTCTCTTCACTCAAAGAACCGGGTGATAGTTACTCTGATGTAATCGATTCACTCCTTAAAAGGAAAGAAATGGACCTGAAGAAGTACTTCGGTTGCCTTAAGGATAGTAAGGTACTTGATGAGATTGAGGCTTTTTCAACAGAATCCCGAAAAAATACGAGAATGAGAATATGATACTCCTTGATACCACATTTCTCATCGATTATTTCAGGGGAAGGGAAAACCTCGGACACCTTTTCGAAAATGATACGGGAGTAACTACCACCTTGAACTATCATGAAATTATGACCGGAGTCAAGCGCTCAAAGTCAAAACGTGAGGAACTTTTCTTTAAAACCTTCTTTACCAAAATAGAACTGCTTGATTTTACTACCCATGCCGCTGAAGAATCAAGCGCACTTTCAGCGAAACTATCAGCTCTTGGTTTACCCGTAAACAACCTTGATGTGTTAATTGCTGGAACTGCTCTTGCCCATGGAATAGACACAATCCTGACGCGTGATGCCAATTTTACCGGGATCGGAAAAATATCTGACCTTTGCATAAGGATGTATGACATTGAGACACAATAATCGTTTTTTTTCATGAAATCACACATCTTTTCAGATGATTACCAGACCAAATCATCAATTTTTTGCATTTTGGCCCTCGTGGGATTTGAGTTGGATACAATGTCAGTATTCAACGAACAAGCTCACTTCACCCTCTATCAGACCTTACCCTAACCTCCCACCCCCCACATAAAACGCAAGCACCACCCACTTCACCATCCTACTATGGGCACGGCAACGTTTGTGACTCGCAAGCGTTCTGCAGCAATTGTGCACCCCCGTTTTTTTATACCCATCGAAAGGCCGGATCGATTTTTCGGAACCCTATTTCAGAACATTGTATTGTGCAGTGGTAAGGTCTAATGGGTGTCTTTTTAAATTTTAAAAGATAACTAAAGGATATATCTCTATTGAAAATGGCATTCATTTGGTGAGAATAAATGAAAGTTGTAATCTTGGCAGGGGGGTTAGGGACAAGACTAAGGGAAGAGACTGAATATCGTCCCAAACCCATGGTCCAGATTGGAACCAAACCTATTTTATGGCACATAATGAAAATATACGCCCATTACGGTTTTCATGATTTTATAATATGCCTTGGTTATAAAGGGAATATGATTAAGGATTATTTTTTAAATTACGAAATCATGAATAGTGATTTCACTGTCAACCTGGGAAATCGACATGAAATTACCCTCCACAATGATCATAAAGAGTGTCACTGGAATGTTACGCTTGCCGAAACAGGTGAAAAATCCCAAACAGGTTCACGAGTGAAAAAGATTGAAAAATATATCGATGGCGACACATTCATGCTGACCTATGGAGATGCTGTTGCGGATGTCAATATAATAAAACTTCTGGCATTTCACAAGTCGCATGGAAAGATTGGAACAGTGACCGGTGTGCACCCTATTTCTCGTTTTGGGGAACTTACCCTCGATGCTCATTGCGTAAAGAGGTTCAGTGAGAAACCCCAGACAAAGGAAGGTTTCATCAGTGGCGGTTTTTTTGTCTTCAATAAGGAATTCTTCTCATACCTTGACGATCGTGACGAGTGTATTCTTGAGAAGGAACCAATCGAACGACTGGTTGATGACGATGAGTTCATGGTCTGCCCACATGAAGGGTTCTGGCAGTGCTGTGATACCTACCGGGAACTAGACCTCCTCAATAATCTTTGGAATCATCCCAATCCCCCATGGAAATTATGGTAATCTCACTTTTTTATTAATGAGGGACTAAACTGTGCAGCTTCCATTATTTTTTTCTGATATCAGGGATTTTATTATTCACCTTTTGGCCCGATATCCCATTTTCCATCAGTTATCAAAATTTACGATTGTCGGAATATTAAATACGATTGTTGGATATGGACTTTTTTTTATTTTTGTCAGTTACATAAACTATCTACTTGCAACGATTCTTGCGCACATACTCGCGGTAACCCATAGTTATATCTGGAACCGATACTGGGTTTTTCCGTCACATAATCCTGTCCTATGGGAGTTTATTAAGTTCAATTCGGTATATCTGATTGTGTTAGGGGAAAATCTTGTGTTGATGTTTTGCTTCGTGAACTATCTCTCCATCGATCCAAAAATTGCAGGTTTACTGATTTTGCCAATAACCATGCTTATTAGTTATTTTGGCCATAGGCGGTGGAGTTTTAAAACACACATTAAAAAATGATTACGTGATATACTATACATCAGGCAACTTATGAAAGAGACATACTGGCAGGATCGTCCTGTATTTATCACGGGATGTACCGGTCTCCTCGGATCGTGGTTAACACAATCACTGATTGAACGCGGTGCTAATGTTGTTGGTCTCATACGGGATAACACACCCAATTCCTTTTTTTTTCAGTCTGGATTGGAAAAATGCATAACAATTGTAAGGGGTGAAATAGAAGATTACGCGCTTATCGAACGTGTGGTCAATGAATACGAAATTGAGTCCGTATTCCATCTTGGTGCCCAGACCATCGTTACCATCGCAAACAGAAGCCCCATTGCAACGTTCAGGTCAAATATTCAGGGTACCTGGAATATCCTTGAGGCTTGCCGGCAGGTCTCAACGGTGAAAAGAATCGTGGTTGCTTCCAGCGATAAAGCATATGGGGATCAGAAACATCTGCCTTATGATGAAGATTCACCACTTGAAGGGAGACATCCCTATGATGTTTCAAAGAGTTGTTCAGATCTTATCTGCCGTTCGTATTTTGAAACCTATAACCTCCCGGTATGCGTCACCCGTTGCGGGAATCTGTTCGGTGCCGGAGATCTGAACTTTAACCGGATTGTCCCAGGAACTATTCGTTCATTACATCGTGGGGAAAGACCCGTAATCCGAAGTAACGGGATGTTTCTTCGTGATTATTTCTATGTCAATGATGCAGTAAACGCATATGTCTATCTCGCAGAAAAGATGGATGAGAAAAGATTACATGGCGAGGCCTTTAATTTCAGTACAGAATCCCCTAAAACGGTCCTCGAGGTTGTAAACACAATCTCTGCCCTGATGGGAAGTTCTCTTGAACCGGTTATTCTGAATACTGCTATCAACGAGATTACCGATCAATACCTGTCAGCCAAAAAGGCCAGGGATTTATTAAAATGGTCAGCCGGATCTACATTTGAGGATGGCTTGAAAAATACAATTACTTGGTATAAAAAGTTTTTTGGGAACGGGAAGTGAAGAACATGAAAAAACTGATCAGTGTTGTCACAGCCTGCTTCAATGAAGAAGAGAATGTTGAATTGCTTTACAATGAAGTGAGAACCGTTTTTGAAAAACAGACAGAATATCAGTATGAACATATTTTTATTGATAATGCATCAAAAGACAGGACCGTTCCAATATTAAAAGAAATTGCCAAGAACGATCAAAATGTAAAGATAATAGTGAATGCCAGAAATTTTGGACATATCCGTTCGCCATTTTATGGGTTGCTTCAGGCAAGAGGAGATGCAGTTATTTCTATTGTCGCCGATTTTCAGGATCCCCCATCAATGATACCAGATTTTATTAAAAAATGGGAAGAAGGATATAAGATTGTTGTAGGGGTTAAAAGCCAAAGTGAAGAAAACCCATTGATGTTCATGATAAGAAAGTCGTATTATAACCTTCTCTATAATTTGTCAGAAGTTGATCAAATTAAAAATTTTACGGGTTTTGGATTATACGATCAGAAAATAATTGAAATATTAAGGACAATTGATGATCCTTATCCATTTATGCGGGGACTTATAAGTGAAATAGGTTATGACACATTCTGTATTGAATATAAACAACCTATAAGGAAACGGGGAATAACAAAGAATAATTTCTATTCTCTCTATGACATGGCAATGTTGGGGATTACGAATTACTCAAAAGTCCCACTTAGATTAGCCACCCTGCTTGGTTTTGGAATAGCCGTATTAAGTTTAGTTATTGCCATAATTTATTTGATTTACAAAATTGTTTTTTGGGAAAGTTTTTCAGTGGGAATTGCTCCATTGGTGATAGGACTCTTTTTCTTCTCTGCTGTGCAGCTGTTTTTTATTGGCGTCATCGGGGAATATATCGGTTCGATCTATACACAAGTATTGAAACGACCACTTGTTATTGAGAGAGAAAGAATAAATTTTAAAGAACGACAAAATTAAGTCAGATTCGGAATCTCAACGCAGGGAGTATACTATGGGTATTAGGGCTGTTGATAAAAACTCCATTTTGTAAAATTCAGAATATTGATATGTAACAATGTATACTCAGTACTTCTCTAAATCACCTTTTTCAAACATGGGGGATTCAACCTTCGATTCATAAACCATCCGTTAAATAAGGCGATTTAGGATTGGAATATGATTTTGGAAACCGCATCGTTTTTGGATCGCGGTCCAAATCATAAGTCGGAAGTGGTCGAACCGGAATCGTGCATCGTTCACGGTTCTGGGTCCTCTTTTCTGAAAAGAGAAGAATATCCATTTCAATGCAACCCAGATATTCTTCAAAAGGAATGCGATGATTGCATAGAGGTATCGGATAATTACGCTCTTGGTGCAGGTTTTTGCACGTACCTTGTTTCGCATGCGATATGAAGATTCGATCCCGAATCGTTTTCGGTAGATCGTTGCGATCTTTTTAGGATTCCAGGAGATTCCAGAAACCACATAACCAAGGATTTTACGTCCAGTATTGTCTTTATTTCTAACCCGGTTTTTAGCATACACGGCAATATCAACCTCAACTGGATGATTGTGTTTACTGATTGTATAACGCACATATCGGGCATGATTAACTGAAAAAAGTCTTTTAATCTCATCGCCATGTTTGACGACGGGGATTATATGTGGAACCTTGAGATTTTGTAGAAATGAAATGACATCCTTTGAATAAAATCCCCGATCCAGACAAAGTACTTTTATTGATATCCCCATTTTAGTGATGATATTTAAAAATCTCTGAATATATTCGGTTTTCTGAATGCCATTCCTGACCGGAAAGACTGCCATGGTTAATCGTCGATCTTCATTGACCATGTAGAGCGAAATGTAAGAATAAAAAGAGTTTGTAGAGGCCTTTAATTGGCCTTTTACAACATAAGGAGGATTATTTTCATCTATTTCTCCATAATAAGGATCATTTGTAAAATCTATCGCGAAAATATACTTTTTACCTGATTTGATGAGGTCATTAGAGTTTTCGAGGAGAATTTTATGATTTAACTCTTCGAGCGTATCCAGATCCAATTTTGACAAATGATAACGAAACGTGGTTTCACAGGGAATTTCTGTAAGAATCTGCCCGATTGAATGAATTGATGTCAGTGATGTGGCCATAGCCACTAACGATTGAATGATCGTCTTCTGTTTCAATTTCCCTTGAATAGGGATCGAAATATATCTGTTTAAAGTGTTGACAACAAGAGCGGAACATTCATGAGTTTTTAAATGTCTTTCTTCATTCCGGGCTTGTTTTCCAGTATAGGGCATATTGGAGAGCCCGCAAAGTATATAGATCTTTCTAGAACCTCACAAAATTCTCGTTTCCAGGATTGTTATGAAATTAGAGAAGTACTGATACTACAAATAAATGCCTATGCTGTGGTTCAGAGAATCTTAATGCGTCATACGGGCTCGTTTCGCCATTTATTGCCCAATATGTTTTGAAATCGTCACCTTCCATTTGCGGCCTGTTTCGTTGTAAAGACTGTGGTTTTCAATTCTTTGAATTACGGTTTGAGGAGTCTGAAGTAGACCTCTTATATCACGATTATCGGGGTTTAAATTATTATTCAATTCGCCATTCCTTTGAGCCATGGTACACCAGATCAATAAACGATGGTATCGGAAACGATCAGACGACCATAAATTTGAGAAAAGAATACCTACAAAAATTTTTACATACGAATATCCCGGTTCAAAAAGTCAGGCGTCTTTTAGATTACGGGGGTGATCATGGCCAGTTTATTCCTGATACTATTGCAGAAGAGTGTTATTTTTTTGAAGTTTCGGGTGTTGAACCAATCCCGGGAGTAATTCGGATTGATGAGATAAGTGATCTCGAAAAACAAACCTTTGATATTGTAATCCTTTCAGCGGTCCTTGAACACGTTTCTGATCCCCTTGCAATCCTGCAAAAGATCCATGGGATACTGTCCCAGAATGGTTACTTACTTCTTGAAGTACCATACGAATCATTCTACTATCGGAACTGGTTTGGGGATTCCTTAACAAAAAATTACTTGGATTTATTGTTACATTTCCCCAGGCAAGCATTGAAAATTATGGATTTCTACTCTACTCTTTTAAAAATAAAACTTCATTGTATTCCCCCGATGGGGTTCGTCAAGTTACATGAGCATATAAATTTCTTTTCAGAGACTTCTTTTTATCCTCTGCTTAAATCCGCAGGTTTTTGTGTAATCGCCCTGGAAAAACACAATCAACATTCTCAAGCGGGAATTAATGCTACATTCACGTGTCTTGCCCGGGTAGATAAATAAAAAAAAAGAACGGCAAAATATATTATTCGATTAGCCGTATCAATTGCGGGAACGACCCAATGTGTGTTGCTTTGGATTCGTTTATCGAATTAAGATCCAGTTTTCCATAACCATAGGCAGCATATATGAAAAACAAGTCGTTTTTCGATGCAGCCTCATAATCACTAAGGGTATCACCGACCAATGTGGTTCGTTTCGCTTCTAGCCTCTTTTCAGTTATTAACCTTTCAACGATTTTTTCCTTGCTCAATAGCGGATGAACGCTATCTGATGTATAAACATCTTCTATAATGTCATTCAAATCTAAACCGCTTAGGATAGCCCTCGCCGCGACTTTTCGCTTGTTCGTCGCCACAAACAAATGACAGCCTTTTTCTTTGAGGTATTGCAGGGTCTCATTTACACCGAGGTAAGGATAGGTATGGGTGTACCCGGAACTATCATAGTGATTCCTGAATTCCGTCATTACCGCATTCCCATCCACGTCAGGGTACATTGACTCCACGAGCTGATCAAGACGGAGATGCATGTTGTTCCTCATCATAATCTCAGAAGGTGCAGGCAGGCTAAGATGTTCCGCTGCATTAGTTAGTGAAATAGAGATATCCTGGAAAGAATCCACAAGGGTTCCATCCAGATCAAAAATTAGGTTATCAAATCTCAAAACTATCATGTCCATATTCAAGAGTATTTTCCAGTTGTATATTGATCGGGGAATATTTTAAGATCCCAGTTCTTAACGTATCGGTCATTCTGCTATATCAACCCGAACGAATAATTTCTAAACCGGTAGTTCAACGATTAGGAGTGAAGGGAAAAAACTCAGGTAGGAAGGATAATTTTGGGGGTCATACTCCATCTGAAGGAGATATGGGAATGCGGTTAATATTATTGGAGGGTATAGGAGATAGCATTCTGAATAGTCATTCAAATTCCTGACTAATTTCAATTTTTTTTTTATTAGTGCAATAGCTATGAATCAGTATTTATCGGATAACAAAAGATTGCGATCGATAGAATCCAACCTTTTTTGATAGTACTCATTGAGCTGCTTCAGTGCGGATCCCAGGGGAGTGAACTTAAATCCCCCCATCTCCTGGATGATCCGTGAATTATCCCCGCTGTATTCGGCCTTTAATCCATTCTGGCCAACAATAATAGGAACATCTGTCCCTGTCACATCTTTGATCATTTGAGCCAGGGTTAATAGATCTATATGCTGACCGGTACATGCATTGTAGTGCCTGAATCTTGTTGATACTTTCATCGCCCATTCTGTCATCAGTACGAGATCATGTACCCAGATATAATCAAAAAAAACATTTCGTCGTAGTGTGATCGGCAACCCGTGAAGTGCCTTACAAAAAGCGTTGGAAATGAACCGGATTTCCCAGTCTTCATACGGACCAAAACATCCGAATACTCTTAAATCCACGATTTTCTCTGCTGCCTCGAGGTATTTTGCCATGATATACTTGGAAAAGCCATACGGGTCGACAGGGACATGTGTGTCAAAATACTCCTCTTTCATGAATGGCTGGTAGTAGCGCATATCATATTCAGCCCCGGACCCATAGTATATCAGCTTCCCAACATGGTCCCGCAACCGGGCAAGATTAAAAAACATGAGCAGGTTTTTCTCTAATACAACGTTCCGATCTTTAGGGGTATTTGCAGTGGCATTCAACGTTGCCGTGTGCAGAATAACGTCAAAGTCATTAGCCTTGACAAATTGTTCCACAGCATATTGATCAGTCAGGTCAAGTTCCCTGCTGGTCGGGGCTGTAATCTCGATATCCTGCGTGAGGTTTTCTATGAGGTTGCGGCCGATAAAACCAGTACCACCCGTTAGAAAAACTCTCACCTTAATCCTCCGGGATCAGGTCGATGATCATGTTCTCTTTCAGTATATTCCGGGGGAGGAACGGGTACATGTCTTCAAGAGGTTTTGATACAAGTCGACCGTCGGGTTTACGATCCGATGATAGTTTCGGCTCAAAAATATGTTCCGGGTCAAGGTATACGTGGCACAATACAGGCCCATTTACATGCAATATCTTGTCAATTGTCCCGATCATATCTCTTTTGTCCAAAATCTCAAAATATGCCATACCATAGGCTTCGGCCAGTTTGCTGGTATCCGGGAAACCAATCCCGGTGTTGTTATCGATTCCAAAACGCCTGCCAAAGAAATTGTCCTGCGTCTGCCGGATTGATGCATATCCTCCGTTATCCAAGTAAAAAATTTTAACGGGAAGATGATTATAGGATATTGTGGCCAATTCCTGGATATTCATCTGGAAACTACCATCCCCTGCCAGACAGATAACATCATGGTCACAGGCGCAGGCCGCGCCAAGAGCCGCAGGAATATCGTATCCCATCGCTGCGCACCCTGAGTTAATCAGCATCCGCTGACCATCTTTGACCACACAAGCCTGGAACAGGCTCACGGAGGCGGTACCATTTCCAGCAACCACAACCGTCTCTGGATCAAGACGTTTTGTCAGTTCATGGATAAAATAGTACGGGTTTAATTTTTTTGACGAACTCTGTTCTGAGGTAATAACCTGGAATCGTCGTCTGCGTTCCTGACACCACTCCACCCACGAATCCCAGTCTGTGTATGTTAATTGCCGTGATTCCTCCCGGATGAGTGGCATAAAATCGCGTAGATCCGTATGAACTGCAAGATCATACGTTATCAGGGGTTTGCGCAATTCAGAATAATCGATATCAACAATGATACGTTTTGCGTTACGGCAGAAATATTTCCACGTGTAACTTACCTGCCGGATATTGTTTCGCGTCCCAAGAAAAAGCACAAGGTCAGCATTCTGCAGGCAAAAATTACCGGCCCGTTGTCCAATTGTACCGATTCGCCCGGAATACAAGGGAAAGTCGTCAGGGATGGCATCGAAATTATTGAATGTTGTTACGACGGGTATTTTATTTTCAATACAAAAAGTACGGACGAGATCAATCGTATCTGATATACGTACACCATGACCACATACAACGATTGGCCGCTTTGCAGCGGAAAGCATCTGGATTGACTGCCGTACCTTCTCCCCAAGTCCTGTCGGGGCCTGATTCGCATCGGCCTCAAATCCGATTAGCTCATTTTCATCGACCATGGCGGATTGAATATTGTGGGGGACATCAACCCAGACCGGTCCGGGGCGACCGCTTGTCGCTTCATATATTGCCTTTTCTAAAATCCAGCGCACATCGAGTGGATCCTTTATAGTAGCTGCAAATTTTGTGAGGGGGCGGACAACAGAGATAATATCCACCTCCTGATCTCCGAGCTGACGCAAATCCAGGCGACCTTTTTGTGATTCGACTGTTGTGTCATACCGTACTTGCCCGGAAAGATAGAGCACGGGGACTGAATCGGTCCATTGCCCCATGATCCCCGTTAATGTGTTCAGTCCACCAGGGCCGGTTGTGACATTGACAACCGCCATACGACCTGCTGTGCGGGCATACCCCTCAGCTGCAATGGCACAGCCCTGTTCGTGATGATTATAAATTTTCCTTATCTGTTGTGACTGCCCAAAGGAATCATTCAGGTGCATGGCGCCGCCCCCGGTAACGAGGAATACCAGGTCAACGCCCTGTTGTTCAAGCAGCTTAACGATATAATCGCTAAGTTTTATCATATATCATGCCCCTCTCGCGGATATCCCGGATTAGATTCGTATCTCCAAGATAATCGGTGGTAACATTATCCAGCAGGAGGGGGTAGTCCTTTTGGATCTCCCTGATCAGTTTTCCCCCTCTCATTATCTCACGACAGGATAACTGTCCCTTGTGTATCGGAACTGCCATATAAAAATTATCCAGACTGATCTCGTCACCAGGTTTAAGGACCCTTTTTGCATACAAACCTCGAACATGTTCATTGATGTACTCTATCTCCTTGCAGGGGGGTACACGCAGATTTGTAGTGGTTACACCGCACATCCTCTTGATCATCCTGAAAGTCCTGAACCAGGTTTCACATTGTTCGGGTTGTGTATTATAAACTGACATGTTCATCGGATGTGGAATATCGATATGGCGTTCAAACGTACGGGCACCCATCCCATATGCCAACGCAAGTGAGAGCGAATAATCCTGGTACTCATGGGATGATAGGCCGATGACATTATCCGGGTATCTGCCAACCAGCAGGGCTACCTGGTTTAATTCCAGGTCGTCGGGTTCTGAAGGGTAGATCGAGACACATTGGTTTATTGCAAGAGGCACCTCTGCATCGTTGAAGAGGTTTACGATATGGTCAATATCCTCAATCCCTGTACCCCCTATGGAGACAATAGTGGGTCGTTTCTTTTCGAGCACCTTATGAACGAGGGGCCAGTCGTTCAGGTCAAACGAGGCGATTTTAATAATATCAATACCTAATTCCTCACAAAAATCCACTGATTCTTCATCAAACGGCGTGGACATTGTAATCATACCGTGCACCCGGATCTCATCCACTAGTCTGCGGTACGCGTTCCCCGATAAAATCCGGGCCTCGGTACGGTGAATATACCGGATATCTGTCCTGCCTTTGTAGTCTTTATGGATGATGGTTTCCGCGTTACGGAACTGAAGCTTGATAGCAGCTTTGATCTGGTATTTTTTAACCAGTTCCGCATATGCCCGGATTATGCGCAGTCCACGTCGGAGGTCCCCCCAATGATTATTTGCTAATTCAAGGACAAATAATTCATCAAACAATTCAGTTTTCATTCTTTATCCCGTTCTTCGTATCGAAGATATAATCCCTCATATTCTCAACCATATATTCCAACTGGCCCGGTACCAGCCCGGGATAGACACCAATCCAGAATGTGTTGGACATGATAAGGTCCGTATGTTTCAGGTCACCAACAACCCGGTATCCAGATTTAGTCTTTCGCATCTCATCAAAACATGGATGTTTTATGAGGTTTCCAGCAAAGAGGTTCCTTGTCTGAATGCATTTTGATTCAAGAAAATCAACAATACTGTCCCGGGAAATATCAACTCCCGGTTTTACGGTAAGCATAAAACCAAACCAGCTGGGATCTGAGTTGTCCGATGGTTCGGGGAGGATAAAGTAATCCCCAAAATCCGCCAGCTTTTCGCGGAGAAAACCCCAATTCTTTTTCCGGGCCTCAGTGAAAGCAGGCAGTTTTTCAAGTTGGGCACAACCAATGGCAGCCTGCATATCGGTTACTTTCATATTATACCCGAAATGAGAGTAAACATATTTGTGATCGTAGCCATAAGGCAACTCCCCGAATTGATGCAGGAACCTCCTGCCGCAGGCGTTATCCTGACCCGGGGCACACTGGCAATCACGGCCCCAATCACGAAATGAGTTCACAATGAGTGCCAACTCACGGTTGTTGGTATAGACTGCCCCTCCCTCCCCCATCGTGATATGGTGTGGCGGATAGAACGAAGAGGTCCCAAGATCGCCAATAGTTCCGGTATATTTCCATTCACCTTTGTAGTTATAACGGGAACCAAGTGAGTCGCAGTTATCTTCAATAAGCCAGAGGTTATTCTGTTCACAGAATTCCTTTATCCTCGTTAAATCAAACGGATTACCTAATGTATGGGCAAGCATAACCACCCTGGTACGGTCCGAGAGAGCTTTTTCCAGGTGTTGTACATCAATATTGTATTCAGGAAGCGTGACATCCAAAAAAACCGGTATCGCGCCATATTGGATGATCGGTGCAACGGTTGTCGGAAAACCTGCGGCGACAGTAATTACCTCATCTCCTTTCAGGACACGGCGATCCCCCAGTTTTGGTGAAGTCAGGGACATAAAGGCCAGTAAATTCGCAGATGAACCGGAATTGACAAGTGAGACATATTGCACTCCTAAGTAGCTCCCCAATGACTTTTCAAAACGGTCAGCATAACTGCCGGAAGTAAGCCAGAAATCCAGGCTTGAATCAATGAGATTCCTCATTTCCTGTTCATCATAAACACGACCCCCATACGGGATTTTATCCCCTCGAGTATACTCTTTTCCGGCATGGTATTCGTGAAAATGTTCCAAGGTCGCCTGGATCGCTTTTTCCCTCAATTCCTTCTCTTTTACGGACTGATTTACCATAGTTCCCTTCATAAAATAGTAGATTTCCCTTGTTTATAGTTTGTGTGGTAATATATTGTGAAAGAAATATACTTTTTGCCAGGTTTCGTTAGAGATCGCAGTGACAGGATCCACTTCATCCTTAAAACTGACGATCATTACCCGCCCCAGTACCAACATATAATATGTAACAACAATAAAAGAACGAAATCCAGCCACGGTTTTATAACTGATGTCGAAATAATAGAAAAGTATTCAGATAATTGATATCTTTAGGGATTTTGGGGCATTATGATTTTGAGAATATTTTCTCGATGGTGTACACAAATTACTGTAAATCCCAAAAAGCCCTGATCTCTAATAAAGTAACATCGGAGATCAGAACAATGAAAAGAAATGACATTTTCCAAGGTTATCTTAGTAATCAGCGACTATGGGACATCTAATTCCTCAATATCATTCGAAACTATCTAATAAATTGAAGATATAAATAAAAAAATACAAAATTATTTACCGGACAATGTAGTCTACGGTGGTTTCAATTTTGTTCATTCCTGAAAGAATAAATTCTCCAGTATGGCATTCAGATTTAGTTTTCTGATATGAGACAGAAAAATATTCAAAAAACATAGTGAGAAGAGAAAAAAAATGAAAACTAAAAACTTCGATGTAGAATTAATGAAGAATAAAAAAGAAGAATTTATTTTAGCAGTATTGAGCCTGATTTTAACGGTGGCAATATTAATTATTATAAATTATATTATATTTTTAATATACAGACCTAATATTGAGGAAATCATACAACACGCATCATCAATTTCCATAATGGACAAATCACAGTTTGCACCAGAACCAGTAGAGAGAACGCAATATATAATAAGTGTAGCGCTTTCTCCATTTATTGTATTTTTATCGTACCTGGGTATACGCAGACTACTAAGTAAAAATTGCGTGTTTATTAAAAATGTAAATTTTGTTTATAGTATTGGGGTAATTGGAGCAATTATCAGTATTACTTCGTTGTTTTATTTTGTGTCAGCCCAAAATAATTTTTATTATTTCCAAAATACACCCCTTTACGATAATTTCTTTTTTTATGCGGTCTGTTTGTTTTCGTGTTTTCTTGTTTGTACTTATTTAGCCACAAAAAAAGAAACTTTTAATAAAATTTTCTCACTGATTTTTGGAATCGTCTCACTTATTTTAATTGGAATGATATTTTTTATGACGATATTTAATAAAAATGGATATTCCGGGTGGCTGGTGCATTTCGATGCGTTTTTTTATAGTGTCTCTCAGGTATTTGCCGGGAAAACCCTGCTGGTTGATTTTAATAATCAATACGGGTTATACCCCCATTTTCTAGAGCCGATCTTTCATATAATTGGTTTAACAGTTTTAAATTTTTCAATAGTAATGAGCATGTTAACAGCAATATCATTTATTTTAATTTTTTTATTTTTAAAAAAAACAGTCTCTAACAATGTTATCTCTTTTTTAGGATTTACATCAGTGGTTTTTTTTTGTCTATTGATACTACGCGTGGATTCTTTTGATGAATATTTTCAGTATATGCCATTACGGGTTATTTTTCCAACGATTCTCATATTTTTAACTGCGGTTTATCTAAAAGAAGAAAATAGAATTATTTACTATTGTTTATTTATTATTTCGTCAATCGCTATGTTATGGAATTTTGACACGGGCGCGATCGTTTTTATTTCCTGGTTATTATTGTTGGTATTTAAGGAATTATTTCAACAAGATAAAAAAATAATGATAAAAAATTGTATAACACATTTTGTTACAGCACTATCGATTTTTTTGGCGGTGATTATCAGTTACAGCATTTACATTTATATTCGCAGTGGTAGTTTTCCCAATTATTTTCTGTTTACCCAATACCAACAAGTTTTTTATATCTCAGGCTTTGCCATGCTACCGATGAATTTATTCCATCCCTGGAACATAATAATTATTGTTTATATCATTGGTTTGTTGTACGCAATAATTAACCGGGGTAATTCATATATCGCAAAAATAATTTTCCTGCTTTCCGTACTGGGTTTTGGAATATTTTCTTATTACCAGGGAAGATCACATGATAATAATTTGGTTGCTGTTGCATATCCAGCAATATTATTACTAACAATTTTTGCAGATATTTCTTTAACCAACCTACAAACATATGGATCTCGGTTATTTCATAATCTGACTTTTGTTGTAATGTTATTATTTATTTTATCTATTTCGATTTGCAGTATCGGATACCATTTCAATCAATATTATCAACATTCTGAACGTGGTTTTACCGAATTGAATGATACAAGACCCACCATTCTCTCCGAAAACATCAAGTTTATAACCGCTACAACGATCAAAGGAGAGAAAATTCTTATTTTATCCGGGTATCTTAATGGTATATATTATGCTGAGTCACATACTGAATCGGTTCTGAACATTCCAAGTTCATCAGAAATTTTTTTAGTAGATGATGATAATAAAATTTCCGAATTTTTATCAAACAATACTGATACCAACGTCTATGTTGCCAGCACTTTTAGGAATACCAATAGTAATCCGGCTCGTCTTTCTAAAATTTTAAACCAAAGTTATCGTATTGCTTTTATTACTCCTTCAAAAAGCATGGTACTTTTTCGTAGAGATTTTAATAAATCTGGGAATACCAGAATTATCGCCGACCAGGTAATCTAAGCTCTAGATCACCTTACCTTCTCCCCACAGCAAGGTTCTCGGAAATACAGATGGGACGATCCAGATAATTGATATCTTCCTGGATTTTGTTGCGTTATGTTTTTGAGAATATTTTCTCTTCTAACCGGTAGCCAAATGTGGGTCTTTTTAGAACGAACTCCTTGAATTTCTTATATGTTGGATCGGTTGGCACATAATTTACCTGTGCTTCTTGAGAGTACCCTCGAGTAACCAGTTCCTTCGTTATTATAGACCATTCCTTTACAAATTCTTCATGTGTATCGGTATTTTCTATTAACAGTATATATCGGGAGGAATTGGCAGCGTTTATCTTCTCCAAAATGGCAGGAGTATCATAATAAATTGTATAAATCGGGATTGCTGATAAAAAATTACTACTTCGTGTCCAGTAATAACCAACAGATGTTGATCCCTGGGTTATTACAACATCTGATGGTGTAAGATTTGCCTGAAGATCTGCAACGATTTCTTTCGCTGGCACAATGTACATTGAATCGATAAACTCCTTGTCACTATAATAATTTGAGATTGAAATCCCTGAAATGAGGATGATTATAATTATTACTGAAATTTTTAAATAATTTATTTTTATTCTGGATATCGCATACCCTATTATTGCGATAAAGAAAGGCAGCGTGAAAATGGCACGATGCGGGAGATCGATAAACGAGGTATTGAGAACCTGTAATATACAATTTGTCACAAACAGGGGTACAATAAACAGGAGTAACAATCCGAACTCTTTTTCCTTAAAAAAATGATACACGGCATACATAAACAGCCCAAAAAACGTCAGAAGCCCTAACACCCCGTACCAGGTCCATGGGTACATCGTTGCTCCAATGGCGTATACATAGAACGGTAACAAGAATCGTAACGGGAACTGGACATAGCTGTTGATCACTGCAAGCGAAGCCACGATCCCGGCCGGGTGAGCCAAATACATTCCTATTGCCCATGGCAAAAAGAGTAACCCGGCAGCAATCCACGCAATAACAAGATATTTCCATTTTACGATAACCGATATGATGTCGAAATTTTTTCCGGTAACTTTGTTTTTCCACTCAAAATAACCGAGATAACACATTTGTGTGATGACTACTGCCACTCCCGGGATGTAGGTATACAGGAGGACAGATGAGACAAGAAATAGCAGGAGGTAATCAATTTTCCTGTTCCATGATTTTTGGGAGAGAATACGGAAAAAGAGATAATATGCTATAATTGAGAGGAATAGCACAAGGGAGTAATACCTTGCCATTCTCGAGTACATTATCAGGAACGGGGAGATACTGAATAGAAACGTTGAAAGAAGGGCAACATTCCGGTCCAGAAGGTACCGGATCATTGGATAAAAACAGATGATGGATAATAATCCAAATATGACATACAGCATCCGGCTGGCAAATACACCTGAGTCGCCCACCAATTCCTGATAATAGTGTAACGGCAGATGCTGCATGGGGGGATGGATATCAACATACATACCATAATTGATTATATATTCCGGAGTCTGCTGAGCAAGTGCAATCGTATAGGACTCATCGACAAAAGGACTTTTTTGATCGAGCTGGTAGAGCATTAATGATGAGGAAAGGATGAATATTCCAACAAGAATTAAAATCTCAACATTCCGGGGTATTTTCGCAGTTATCCCGGAAATTTCCCGCTGAACCATGGATATAGATGTTTATCAACCAACATTATTATTCTTGTGCATATACTTCATTTAACTCTTTTTTCTTATAAAACTCCATCGTCTGATACATCAGAATTTTCCATAAAACATTTTGATCAAGATCGATTTTATAAACGGGCGACGGACAGATCAGGTCTTTGACACTTATAAGTACAAAATGAATTTTTTCGCTGGATTAAGGGTTTACACCTTCAGAAAATCGGATATCCACAGATCGGTACTTCCCGGCTCATAGACAGGCATTGAAACGGACAATCTATCCATTGATTGTAACAAACAAGGTCTGTGATATCGCGATACATATGGAAAGGCTCGCAACATTGGCAAAAAACTGGACTCCACCATGTCCCCTAATAGAACCTGTGTTCAGGCTATGACGGAAAACTGCATTTAATGGTATAGAGGGACGTGAGGAGAACTGTAAAGTGAGGATTATGCCATTATTCCAATTACTTACCGCATCTCAGGTCTTAACATCCAATCTATTCCTTTTTTTATTGCATCCCCCGCTCTTCTCCCAAAAAATGAATTGAAGAATGCAAAATAAAGCCCCGAGGTAATGACCACTTTTGGGTCTCTCCATATCGCGGTGGCCATATGACGGAATGCCTCCGTTATCTTCCCGATGCGAAGGTATTCGAGCCCCCCATAGTAGTGGATGCGTGCGACTGCCCTCGATTTCTGATCGGGTGTCAAGTACTGCGAAATTTTTTCGATGACCACGAGTCGCTCCTCGAGGTACCGGTAGTTCAGGGCGACACTCTTTGCCTCCCCGTAAATCCGGGCTTTCGCAAGAGGTTCGGGTATGTACCCCCAGGTGAACCGGAAGGATGCCCGGAGCCAATAGTCAAGGTCCATCGCAAGGTGCAAGCTCGCATCAAAGTCCCCCAGGGTTTCGTACACCTTCCGCCGGAAGAAGACGGTCGGTTGGGGGAGGTAGTACATGCACCCGAGGTACGCGTCGATATCCAGGGGGCCTGCACGGATCGGGTATTCGTTTCCTCCATTCTCATCGATGTGAATGATATCCCCATACACGAGGTCGACATCCGGGTGTTCCCCGAAGTATTGGACGACCCGCTCCACTGTATCCGGGAGGTAGAGGTCATCGGCGTTGAGGTACGCGAGGATATCCCCCTGTGCCATGCGAAGGCCCTTGTTAATGGCATCGGTCTGGCCATTGTCGGGTTCGGAGATCGTGCGGATACCATCTGAATATCGTTTGAGTATATAGGTAGTATCATCGGTTGATATTCCATCGATTATAATATACTCAATTTCAGGGTACCCTTGTGATTTTATCGAGAGAATCGTCTCTTCGATATAGGGGCCTTTGTTGAAGGAAGGAGTAACCACAGAGACGAGGGGGTAATAGTTGCTCATGGGATGATGAATGGATATGGGGGGTTCAAGTACTTTCTAATTTACCTTTAGCATGACGTTCGGGCATTTCAATTTAATTAACGGTCCTCAAGTGAAATGAACATTGTACACTTTCAATTTTTTAACACGCTTATCAAGATCATGGGTATCCATTCCATTTTACATATCAAGACATTTATTAAGTTTATCCATTTACTTTGGTTCTATTGGGTTCATCACTAACTCAATTGTCATCAACATCGTCAATAACAAAAGATTCACCTTGGGTTGGTACAATCAGATTGAATGTAGCCGCAAGATCGATATATTTGTAGACTGCATAAATTTGCCCTTTCTCTATTCTGAGTTGATAACGATTGAGATTGTAATAAAAATGAAATGATGCGTCTCCGCACCAAACCCTGATTAAGAAAGTTTCGCCACTCCCAAAGGACGCCACGGCGGGGGTTCAATAATGAATATCAACCAGGTGGAAATATTAGGTTCACTCGTGGATGCTTTTGAAAGTCATCAGGAAATAATGCCTAATCTTATGTATTCGATTCGTTCGTTTTTTTTGACTATTACGGATCAGGAATAAAGTATAAGGATCGGAGTTTCGTTTTTTTTTCAGAAAGATCCTAACGCTACCTTTGTTAAGGGTCCGGAATCCCTCCAATCAGGCTCTAATTTGATCCCTGATTCTGGTGAATAAAACCGCCACAAAATCTTATCATATCTCCTGTCTAACTATTATTCAGGTTTTAATTTTCAAGGAATGATCTCATGATAATGCAGGGTCTATCGAAATATCGGAATTACATCCTTATTGCTCTTTTGGCAGTGTTAACCGCGTTTGTGCTATGGCTAAGACTTCTCCCTCTGTTTCTGGCAGGAAATGTTGATATTATGTTCCTGGCAGGGAGCGACGACCCCCTGTATAATCTCAGGCAGATCGAACAGATGGCCAGGAATTTCCCCGGATACGGATGGTTTGAAGCAATGACCCTCTATCCCACCGGGCAGTTGGTACATTGGGGCCCCCTGTTCACACTAATCAGTACATCATTTGTCATGATTTCAGGTGCGTCTACACGTCCTGAAATCATTAAATATGCACTGATGATCCCGCCAATCATGGCGGCGGCCATGGTACCGCTGGTATTCCTACTGGTAAGGAAAATATCGGACTGGAAATGTGCCATCTTTGCATCAGGGTTCATAGCGATAGTAGGGGGCCAGTATTTCTTCAGGTCATTGTATGGCTACCTTGATCATCACATTGCAGAAGTGCTGTTCGGGACACTCTTCGTTTTCGCGTATGTTTACTGCATGTGGTGGGCGAAGGAGCACCCCGTTGACCTATCTAAAAGGGAGACCCTGATAAAACCCGTGATATTCGCACTTCTCGCAGGGGTCGCGTATATCCTCGGGCTTTTCACCATGGGGACAATGATCCTTTTTGCGTTGATCATTGGTGTGTTTACGGTAATACAATTCATATGGGATTTTTATCGCAAACAGTCATCGGATTATCTTCTGCTGACAAACGTAGTGACATTCGGTTTCGTAACGGTGGCGTTTTTCATTGTGGGAGTGAGAACTCCAGGTCTCGATCTTGCTACGTATTCAATTGCACATCCTCTAACATACCTTATATTTATTGCTGGTACAGCTTTCCTTTATCTCCTTGCCAGATACCTGAAAGGAAAAAAAGCTTACATGTACCCGATTGGGATTATCGCTCTCGGGATTATCAGCATTGCAATAATTACCGCAGTAGCACCTCAAATATACAACTACTTCATATCAGGAATAATAGGTTTCTTCGGCCAGAGTTCAACATGGCTCACTATCCAGGAGGCTAGGCAATGGACATTAGCTGAAGCGTGGGACACATTCAATTATTCCCTTCTCCTGATGGCAGGAGGTTTATTAGTTATTTTATACCGTTTGTGGCGGAAAGAGCGCCCCGATCTCCTCGTTATACTGATCTGGTCCGGGTTTATGATGATCGCAGCCTGGCAGCATATCAGGTACGAATATTACCTTGCGGTTAATATTGCCATTCTCGCAGGAATTTGTGTTGGATTTGTTTTTGATTTGGGATGGAAAGATATTTGCAGGATTGTAAAACCTGCCACGAAAGAAGAGCAGGGTAAAACTTCTCCCATAAAACAAGCCCCACAGAAGGGAAAAAAATTACCCCAGAACGTAAAACGTCAGGGGCGTTACCACGGCTCTAATTATTTATCTATCGGCGCCGTCGTCCTCGTGGTGATCCTGTCCTTACTATTTGTCGCATCCTCGGTAGGTGGTGAGTTTGCTGTTGCATCATCCGGTGCATTACGAATGAACCCAGACTGGAAGGAATCCCTTGAGTGGATGGGAACGCATACTCCGGATACAGGAGTAGACTACTACAAGATCTATGACCAGGCGACGTTTACGTATCCCGCACAGGCGTACGGTGTGATGTCATGGTGGGATTATGGGCATATGATCACTTATATCGCAAAGCGGATCCCGAATGCCAACCCATTCCAGGCGGGGGTAGCAGGAGCTAACGGATCTGCTGCATATTTCATGTCTCAGTCTGAAACGGGAGCAAATAACATCCTTAAAAATGATGGGACGAGGTATGTTATCACCGATATCGAGATGGACACCGGAAAGTTCTGGGCGATGGCAACATGGTATAATGCGAGTGCAGGGGCATATCCATACCAGCGGCCATACTTTGTCCCAAGTCCGGATAATCCGAACCAGTACGGTGCAGTTACCCTCTACGATTTACCCTATTACCAGACGATGGTATCAAAGCTCCACAATTTCGATGGCTCGATGACGGAACCAACAACAGCGTATTATGTTGAATATACCGAACCCGGGAGTTCAGGACAACCCTACCCTGTGATTACAAGAGCGGAAAATATGGACGTTGCAACTGCAAAAGCGAACGCAGAGAAGTTTAACAGCATGGCCCCAGCGGGGCAGCAAGCCACAGTTCTCAACGACGCAATGTTCAGACCTTTATCATCAATCCCTGCACTCCAGCATTACCGGCTGGTCCACGAGTCCCCCCGGAATGTGCTGAGCGGGAGTCCCCCGGACATAAAATATGTGAAGGTCTTTGAATTTGTGCCCGGAGCAATAATCAAAGGCGAAGGCATCATTGAAATTCCGCTGGTATCCAACACGGGAAGAGCGTTTGTCTACCGGCAGGCCAGCACCAATGGTGAATTTATTGTGCCATATTCAACAACAGGGAACCCGTATGACGTCAAGGCAACCGGTAAGTACCATATCATCGGGACTGACCGGCAGTTTGATGTGAACGAGGATGCGGTTATGCAGGGGTTACCGATCAACTAAGATGAAAAGGAAATGTTCGGTCTTCACCGGGGAAATGTTTGCATGCCACGAGATGGAACTGCACAGCGAGTGTAATGCCCGTCTCAAGATGGCGATCACCGGTGTTCCCGACAGGGCCGGGGTATTAGAGCCGGAACCTGCGACGGTGTCAGATCTTGAACGGGTCCATAAACCCCATTATATCCGGATGATCCGGGAGCTCTGCGCTCTTGGCGGGAAACGGTACATCGATATGAACACGTACCTGACCGCCGATACATTCCAGGTCGCCTCGTTTGCTGCCGGATCAGCTATTGCTACAGTACAACGCACCCTGAAGGGAGAACACTCGTTTGCACTGGTCCGCCCCCCGGGACACCATGCGGAACCGGACAAGGCAATGGGTTTCTGTATTTTTAATAATGTAGCAATTGCAGCCGCTTATGCACTTGAAATGGGTAAAAAGGTTGTGATTATTGACTGGGACCTTCACCACGGGAATGGTACCCAGAAGATGTTTTACCCGAGCGACCGGGTACTATTTTGTTCTATTCACCAGGTGAACAGCTTCCCAAGAACCGGCTGGGTCGATGAAATTGGTATTGGGGCGGGAAAGGGTTATACCCTCAATGCACCGATACGGGAAGGCTCAACACTTTCCGATTATCTCTATGTATTTAACGGGATTTTTCTCCCGGCGATTGAAAAATTTTCACCGGACGTCGTCATTATTTCAGCAGGCCTGGACCCCCTGTCGGATGACCCGCTGGGGGGGATGAAATTAACCCCGGATGATTTCGGGGTGCTTACACACATCACGGCCAATTCTGCCAAAGTCCCCCTTGCCCTTGTCCTTGAGGGGGGATATGGTCCATCCCTTGGCCCGGCGGTGTCTTCAATATTCAACGCGTTAGGGGGTGTATGTCCTGAATATAATACTGGTGAAGCAAGGGATAGTACGAAAAGGGTCGTCTCCCAGTTGAACAAATTAATTTCTTAAATATCTTTAGGACTTACGCGGTTGAACCAACTGAAATGAGTTAATTCCATCATAAACTGATAAAATAAAATATCCTGGTTGTTAAATATGAGTATAATGATTCAAAATAAGACTCTTTGTGTAATTCTTCATTATGGAGAGGAGGAAGATACATGGGACTGCGTCAATAGCATCGTATCTTATGATTTCCTGGATATTCTTATTGCAGATAATGATCCCTCACAGAAAATTGAGATCCCACAACGCTTTGTAAATAAAGTACGAATATTTAGAACCGGAGGTGTGGCGGGCTTCGCGCAAGCGAATAATATGGCAGTTCGTGAAGGACGAGATGCAACTCATCATTCGGTCCTGCTTCTTAACAACGATACGATGGTATTGCCTTATGCGGTGCACAAGCTGCGACAATTACTTGATCATGAAAACGTTGGAGCCTGCGGACCTTGTATGCCCTTTGCCAGCCACCCGGATCAGATATGGGCGTGCGGGGGCATCATTCATAAGTTCAGAGTATCTATCGGGGGTTTGACAAAGATAAAAAAACCTCAGCCATACGATGTTGACTATTTACCTGGAGCAGCTATCTTATGCAGGCTCAATGTATGGGACATGGTCGGGGGCTTACCCGAAAAATATTATCTTTGTTTCGAAGAAGCAGAATTTGCTATGCACATTAGAAGACTTAGTTTTCGCATTATGGTTCATCCGGAGGCGAAAATCCTGCATAAGGTCGGAATGTCATCCGAAAATCAGCCAATGTATATTTACAATGGAATCAGAAATCGAATGAAATTTGGAAGTTTTCTCTGGGGAAAATGGCCCGGTTTTTTTTTAGGTGCTCTTTTGAGTTTGAGGTGGGTAATCTCTACAACCCATGGTTTCGCATTATGGACCCGTGCAGTGAGAGATGAGATACATGATGTCGCACTTAACCGTGAAACACTTCAGGATGTTAAGAAGTCATTTAGTGGATAAAGTATGTTTATACTCTGGGTGCAGGATGGAAATGATAAAAGTTCCAAATTCTACCCCATTGAGTAAATCGATAATCCAATCCAATTTGAATATGATGGACCTATTGGAAGGACTTCATTAGTTGTAGCGTGCCACAAATAATGGAGTTGAAATTTGAAAAAGGAACAAATCGATCAGATGTCAAAGTTTGCCATTTCAGATTCAAATCATTCTATATCGAGTTAACGATTCCCATAATTTTTCTCATAAAACTTTGTATACTCTCCGGAAATCACGTTGGCCATCCATTCCCGGTGATCAAGGTACCATCTGACAGTCCGTTCAATGCCTTCATCGAATGGAACGTTATGGCCCCATTGCAGGTCCTGCTTAATTTTCGATGCATCGATAGCGTACCTCCTGTCATGTCCAGGCCGATCCTTTACAGGAGAGATCAATGTATCATTAATGTGCGGATCTCCTGTGATTTTATTCAATAAATCAAGGATCTTCTTTATGATTTCAATATTTTCCTGTTCATTATTGCCACCGATATTGTAGATCTCTCCACTTACCCCACGTTCGTTCACGAGATCGATTGCCCTGCAGTGGTCTTCAACATAGAGCCAGTCCCGGATTTGCCTCCCATCCCCGTACATAGGGATTGGCTTATGCCCAAGTGCATTGTTAATCAGGAGGGGGATTAACTTCTCTGGGAACTGCCAGGGCCCGTAATTATTTGAACAACGGGTAATATTAACCGGCATTCCATAGGTATCATGGTAGGCTTTTACTACCAGATCTGCAGACGCTTTACTCGCTGAATATGGACTATGTGGATCAAGAGGCGTATTTTCAGTGAAATAGCCTTTGGGACCGAGTGTGCCATACACCTCATCCGTTGAGACCTGGAGAAATTTTACTCCTCGTTTCCATGTCCCTCCAGATTCCCAGGATTGTTTCGCGGCCTCAAGCAACACATGGGTACCGAGAATATTAGTTTTCAGGAATACCTGGGGATCATGAATTGACCGATCAACATGGGTCTCTGCAGCCATGTTGATAACCCCGTCAATCAGGTATTCAGAAAAGATCTTCTTAATCCGGATAGGATCGGTAATATCGGCTTTTTCAAAGAGGAACCTTGCTTGCTGATCTGGTGATAACAACGAAAGATTTTCTAAATTCCCTGCATATGAAAGATTATCAATACCAATTATTGTTCTATCCGGATATCTGGAAAGATAATAATATACAAAATTGCTTCCTATAAACCCGGCGACGCCGGTTACAAGAATTTTCATGGTACTGCCTCGAGTTCTTTAAGGAACCGTTCTGTTGCATCTTTCCAGTCAGGAAGGGAATACCCGAGACTCTCCATGGTTCCAAAGTTATCAAGAACCGAGAACGCCGGTCTACGTGCTGCACTGTTAAATTCATCTGATGAAGCGCGGACAAGTTTTCCGTTCCACCCTATCTTTGCCAGGATGTATTCCGCCCAATCATAACGGGAACAATAATTTGAATTCGTGATATGATAGATTCCCCTGGATTGTTTATTTATTATATCCAATGTCGCTTTTGCGAGATCCGCAGTATACGTTGGTGATGCAACCTGGTCGTCAACAACCTTGAGATCGGCCTTATTTTTACTCCAGTTCAAAATTTTTTGGGGAAAATTTTCATTTCCTTTTCCAAAAACCCAGCTGGTCCTGATGAGAATAAACTTGTCAGCAATATCTCTAACCATGGTTTCACCAAGAAGCTTACTCAATCCGTAACGACTTATTGGCCCTGGGGGGTCTGCAATGGTATAGGGAATACGGGATACCCCATCAAAGATGTAATCTGAGGAAAAATGAATCAATAAGGCATCAATAGAATTTGCAGCTGTTGCAAGGTTTCGGACACCCAGTCCATTCACACGATAAGCTTTTTTCCATTCGGTTTCAGCAAGGTCTACGGCATTGTAGGCCGCACAATTGATAATAGCATCAACAGGATTATTTTTTACAAAATGCTGTACATCTGATTCACATGATATATCGAGAGTCTTTGAGCCGGTTGCGATATAGTCAATGAGATTATTTTTGCATAATTCCTGGATTTCCTGACCAAGCTGGCCATTCGCACCCGTTATCAGTATTTTCATGCTCATTCACCTGTTATAGTTGAACGGTGATATAATATCCTTCAGAAAAGGAAGTACGGCATCTTTTGAAGATACCACCGGATTATTCCTAACCGGCCACAGTATAGCAAGATCGGGGTCATTCCAGCGGATACCTGCATCATATTGAGGAGAGAAAAAATCAGTCACCTTGTACATTACCTCGGTCCCGTCTTCCAATGCCATGAAACCATGTGCAAAGCCAATCGGGACGTGCAACATCCCTGAGTCTTCGGAAGTAAGTTCGATCCCGAGATACTGGCCATACGTTGGCGAACCATTTCTGATATCCACCACAACATCAAAAATTTTTCCCCGTAACACTCTTACCAGTTTACCCTGGGCATTTTTTGCCTGGTAATGGAGACCTCTCACAACACCTTTGGCGGATTGTGATACATTATCCTGAACAAATTCATCATGGATACCAATTTCCTCAAACTCCTGCCGGTTATAAGTCTCAAGAAAAAAGCCACGTTCGTCGTTGAAAATGGTGGGCCTTATTGTTGTTATGTCCTCGAGTATTGTCTTAAATCTCTCAAATTTTCCCACTATTACCTCTCCGTGTCCTGTATGGAATCTTCGGCGACGAATACGAGATAGCGGCCATAATCCGTATTACTAAGCGATTTTGCAAGTCCCTTCAGTTGTTCACGAGTTATATAACCAAGACGATATGCGATCTCTTCGATACAGGCTACATACATACCCTGTCTCTTCTGAATTGTCTCAATGAAATTTGCCGATTCGAGGAGTGATTCATGGGTCCCTGCATCCATCCATGCCATTCCACGTCCAAAGATCTGCACCTTCAATTGGCCTGTCCGCAGATATTCGTTATTCACATCGGTTATTTCAAGCTCACCCCTTCCCGAAGGTTTTAACGTTTTTGCAATCCGGATTACCTGATTATCAAAGAAATACAGGCCCGGAACGGCATAGTTTGATTTAGGGTGGGGTGGTTTTTCCTCGAGTGAGACAACATTCCCTTGTTTATCGAATTCCACTACACCATATGCCCGTGGGTCACGGACGTAATACCCAAAAATAACAGCCCCTTCCTGTATTGATTGGGCATGATGGAGCAGCTCGGAAAAATGCTGGCCATAAAAAATATTATCGCCAAGGATCAGTGCGACCTTGTCCTTCCCGATAAATTTTTCACCGACGATGAAGGCTTCGGCAAGTCCACCTGGTTTTTCCTGTACTGCATAAGAGAAGGAAAGTCCCAATTGTTTTCCATCTCCGAGAAGGTCCTCATACATAGGGATGTCCCGCTTGGTAGAGATAACGAGGATATCCCTGATCCCCGCAAGCATAAGGACCGACAGGGGATAATAAATCAGGGGTTTATCGTAAACCGGCAGAAGGTGTTTTGACACAGCCTTTGTGATTGGAAACAAGCGGGTACCAAATCCACCAGCGAGTATAATGCCTTTCATGAGAGTTCTATTATTAAATTGTATCAGGAATTTTTAATAATATGGTATAATCTGAATAAAGGAGTTTGGGTACACTACCAGGGCGAGGTGATATTTGATAAATTAATGAACTGTCAAATAGGTTTTCCTGACAAAAAATTGGTTGCGATAGTTTGCATCTTCCTGAGGTTATGTGACCAAACTGGCAAAGTTAGGTTAAGACTTCTGCGGATTGTCAGTTAACTATTATTTTCTGGATAACCAGCCACTACTCATGCATATCTTCTTAATCCTTCTTATAATAACCAGTGGACTCGTTATTAGTGTTTTAGATATGGCATGAGGGACCATTAGTATTACCAAATGATCTTTATTTCGTTCGAAGAAATTTCCTGATACGGTAATAATATTTTTAAATTGTTTTGCAATTAGGAATATATATATTACATGTCCTAGAGTTCGATAGCTTGGTTTAAGTATTTCATTGTAATTAATACGGGCTTTTTCGATACCATCTTCCAACGTCATTTTAATACAATTGAAAATGTGTTGTTCCTCGAATTTAGTAATTTCAATAATGGTATCGGTTGATTGCCCCCAAAATATTAAGTCATAACTAACTGATGCGAATTCAAACAATACCGGTTTATTATTCAGGATTTGAATTGTGGGTATTTTTTTTGCCCAAGTAGAGGTTAACAACCAGGTTATGCCACTCGAACAACCAATCAATAAAGTACAATATTTTGATAATTCTGCATTTTCTCTAAAAGATATTGCAGAAGCATCAATAATACGCTCATGGTCGGTAATGATTTTTTTATTGCTCGTCAATAGAATGATACAATCGTTATATGTATCCACAATTTTTTTAGACAACTCTACTGCAAACTTACTATTGACCGCCGATTGACCACTACCAGGGGAACTCTCAAAGAGAATTACATGTCTAAATTCATCTATTTTATGGTGTTTTGTAAAAATTTTAACATTTTCAATCTCCTTTTCATTCAACATTATTACTGGAGATACTGGGACGGTTATAGGATTTGGGTAATTTCTGAATGTTGATGATCGAATAGTGCCATCATAATTAGAAAAATTATCAGGAAATATTTGGGTATAGAATATGTAATCATAGAAGCCTTTTTCTTTTTTTGCTATCGCCTCCTTTTTAGTTTGTTCCCAAATAAATCCAAAATTATCACTCATCGTTTCAGAAAAAACTTCCCATATTTCGTCAACGTAAGGATTATTCTGAATAACCTGCGAACAACGATTGCTAATAGCCCACGTCAGATGGCAACCTGGATAATCCTGCTTTATCTGCCTGGCTATAGTAGTAGCAAAAAGGCAATCACCCATTGATACTAAATGTACAAGTAATATTCTGATCTGTTGTTTTATTCCAACATTATCTTGCATAAATTCTCAAAGTTAATTTTCGGTCGCCACCCTATTGAATTAATAGTTGAAGGATCTGAAACTAACATTTTATACTCCGGCTGGAAGGACTCTTTAAGAGTTACATATTCAGTCCAATCTTTATGAATCCTGCTAAAACAAATTTCTAGCCAGTTCTGAATAGAATAGGCTTCTCCAGTCCCAATACATGCTTCAAATATTTTATCCTGGTCCACAAGTGTAACAATCCCTTCGACGATATCCCCCGCAAATGCCCACTCTTTTTTTACAGATATGTCACCAAGTATGATTTTTTCATTACTCCCGTTGGCAATTCTTTTCACAGCGTCAATGATTATTTTACTTATATGCGTGCTTTTTCGCAACGGACTTTCGTGATGAAAGAGATAGCCCACGTAAACTTTTAATCCCAAGCTGCGGTAATACCTGGCAGCATACACGGATTGTATCCGGGCAACGGAATAAGGGCTATTCGCTTCAAATTCGTCAGTTTCTTTTATTGGCATCCCTTCGTTTTTGAACTGGACACCGCTACCTGTAATAAAAACTCTGCTGTCCGGACTGTGACGCTTAACCGCTTCTAAAATATTCAATGTTCCTGTTGAGATCGTTTCATGGTTTTCAAAAAGTGCATCGTGCTTCGTGGTTGAATTTGCAGCTAAATGAAAGATATATTCTGGTTGCTCATTTTTTATTAAGTTTTCAACAAAAGAAAAATTGCCCACGCTACGATTCTTCCATTCCCCAAATGAACGTGAAATTCCCAAAACTTCAATATGCTTTTTTTGGCAAATTTCTTTAAGATAATATCCATCTTGACCATTAATTCCAAAAATAATTGTCTTCATGATACACTGTTCAGACAATTTCAATTTCTGGTAGCGGGAAAATAAATTTTCCACCTTGTTCAATAAAATTACGTTCCCTTTCTAAAATAAAGTGTTTGAAGTGCCAGGGAAAAACCAGGAAATAATCAGGCGTCATAGCCCGTGCTTCTTCTTCTGATATTATAGGAATATGAGTTCCAGGTGTGAAACATCCGAACTTATCTGGGTTTACATCTGCGATATACGGTATATGCCTGCTGGTAAGGCCACAAAACTGAAGAAGGACGTTACCTTTTGTTGATGCCCCGTATCCAAATATTTTTTTACCGTCATTTACCAGCGCCTCGATTAGTTCAAGTAAATTTTTCCGGTGCTGGTACACCCGTTCTTCGAAATTCCGGTAAGGTTTTGGCGTATCAATTCGCATATCATCTTCCTGCCTGATCATCCATTCGATCACCGGGTGGTTAGACCGGAAAGTTGCATGTTTTTTACATGCTGTTACTGCAAAGCTACCACCGTTAATTGCATTCATCTGCACGTCAATGACCCGGAGTCCACAGCTTTCCAGGAGATCTTTAATGACCTTAAAAGAGTAGAACTCAAGGTGCTCGTGACAAACCGTATCGTATGCATTGGAACGGAGCATAGATGGCATGTAGCTCTGCTCGAAGTGCCAGATGCCACTGTCGGACAGGGTTACCTCTATATCTTTCACAAATGCTTCTGGCGCTTCAAGGTCATAGAACATTGCAATAGATGTGATAATTTTCGCCTTTTCATGGGGGTACTTTTTTGTAAAAACTTCTGCGGTAAAGAAATCCGGGATAAGATCAATATCTTTTGAATAGTACTCCTTAAATTTTATTCCCGTCGGATCAATTCCCACCTTTTTACACCTGATAGTATATGCTTTTAACGAGGTGGCATCATTGCTGCCAATATCGATGACAAGATCATTTTCAGTAAGTTTCACCAGGTTTTCGAGGGTTTTTATTTTATTGGTGAGATGACGAATCATGGACACATTCAATCCGGAGCGGTACCCATAGTTGTCCCCGTACATTTCATCCAGGTTATAGGATTGTTTTAATTGAAGCAACCCACATTTTGTACACCATACCAAATCCAGCGGGCCGCTTGAGACTATATCTGAAGTATGCTTTGGGAACACCCCGGTAAGTGATTGTTCACCCAATGACAGTACATTGATTAAATTAGAATTATGGCAAATCCGACATTTGCATATTTCAGAATACATTTTGCTATCCTTCCCCCAAGCCTATTCATAATTCTTTGTCTGATTTTTATTTATTATCATTTGTTGGAACTGTTTATCAATCGCATCAATACACTGGGTCCGTTGAAGATTGAGTAATGCAAGTTGTTTTACAACAATATTTTTTACATCGGGGTCCACTTTTTCAAATTCGTAGACCTTTTCCTGTTCATGCCATAGATCACAATTCACTTTTGCAAGTTCAGAAAAAACTGAACCGATATTACCTGTTATTGCCGGGATCTCATTCCCTTCTATTTTATACACTTTATTGGAAGAGAATGTCAGCTTTTCCGGGGATATATCACCATTTACTGCACTGCAGACATAGGTATCAATTTCTTCAGAAAGTTGTTGTTCCTGACTCTCCAGGCTTTCAAGGCGCTTCAAATCTTCCGTATGATATTGCTTCAGCTTTACTATGGTGAGCTTGTCACAAAGTGAACCTAGGGTTTCTGCCATATAATCTCCTTAATTGCATTAATAATAGAACACTATACGTAAATTATTTCTGGGTGTTACCCAACTCTGAACTGTCAAATTGCTTTTCCTGACAAAAAAATTGATGGCGATAGTTTACCTCTTCTGCAGGTTGTGATTCAAACTGGCAAACTTGGGTTTTAATTAGTTTTTATTGGATAATTTAATTTTTAGGTATTTCCATTCGTCAGTTATTCTAGTTACCATTTGAACAATAGCATATTCAATTTTATTGAGAGAAGTTCCATTGTATTGTTTTACTAGAGGACTTTGGAAGTCCTCTAGTACTTCGGGTAATTTTCCACTAAATCTAATGGCTCTTATCCAGAAATCCCTGTATAGGGGATGCAAATCTCTAGTTGATTCATTCCATCGCAACCATTTGTATTTGAACCATCTTTCCCGATTGAAATCACTTGCATGACCCCATGTACTGATTTTTTGATATAGTTCATTATCTTCATAAACATAGCTCAGATGATAACATACACCAGATAATTTAAAAATTGAATCAGCATTTGTATTTCTTGAATATATGAATTTAACATTGCTCTTACAATTTATTGCAAATCCCGGATATGCATCTATTACGGAGCCATTTTTATCCACGAGAATATAATCGAGACTTTTCCAGAATGTACTCATTGGCATTATATATAAATCATAATTTAGATTTTGGGAAATTTCTTCAAGATTTGTTTGATAATCCTGCATTTTGTAATATTCATCTGCATCCTGGATGATGAGATAATCAAAGCCTTCGGATTTAGCTTTGTTTAAACAGGCATTTCTTTCATCCTCATCTTTTTCCCATTCACCTTCGATAATTTCAATTTTATTATAATACTTTGATTGTTTTAAAATGTCTTTGCTCGTATGATTTTTAAAATTATTTCTTGCCTCACTGTTATAATTCCACAGTTTTTCACTATATCCGACAAAAATTTTCTCAACAAAAGGCCCACAATTGTCAAGCATTAGTAAAATAAACTGATCACAATTGCACATTAAAACATGAGCTGCAAATCGGATTTTTTTATTATCAGTCATATCTGTATAGCAATTATTTGATAATACTATAAACAGGTTCTCAAAATACAAATCTCACTATTGGTAACTGTTCAAATAATTACCCAGGATAATCGTAGGATAATAGGGCAGGTCCTATTAGCCCTTTAATATTTGCAATAAGATACATCCTCAACAAAGTAAAATTATTATGGATAGTATAACTAACACAGATTTTAACAAATTCAAATCCAAAATAATAAAATAAGAAGAGAATTAAGGTTTTTATATTTGCATTTTTTTTCATGAAAATCAACCTATTACGCGTTAAATAGAATAATTCAAAGGTATACATCGTGGTGGCTGACGACATACCACCTTTGTGCCAGATTAATGCAGCAGGGGCATAGAGACTTAACCAATGGCTTCTTTTACCTCTAACACACCAGTCTGTTTCCTCCCAATAAAAGAAATACACCGGATCTAACAAACCTATATCCTTGATAACTTCTGTTTTCACCAAAATGCAGACCCCTTGAACCCAATCGACTATTTTTTTATTTTCTAATTGGCCTTCATCTATCTGGCCGAGGCCGTAAATAACTGAATTCCCATGCCTGAAATCAATATCGGCACCAGCAAAATTAATAATATCTCTTCTTCCATGATAATTATTGTAATATACTTTGGGACCTACAAAACCTACATTAGGAAATGTCTCCGCTGCTTCAACTAATTCTTTGAGGAAATTTGGATCAACAAATACATCATTGTTTAATAAAAGAACATAATCAGGGTTAAAATTCTCACAACATAACCGTATCCCTACATTATTTCCTTCTGAAAAGCCCAGATTTTTCTTAGTTTCTATAAAAAAAAATGATTTGTTTCCGCTTTCTTTTTTGATAGGAGCTGATATAGAATTCAAGTCTAATACGATCATATTAGGAAGATTTTGTAATGAGGTGTCATCCAGAACCACCTCTTTTTTTCCATTGAACATACTAAAATATTGTTTTATTTGCCATACTGAGTCATTTGTTGAACCATTATCGATTAAAATAACATCAAAATTTGGGTAATTTATTTTAAAGACCGACTCAATGCACTCTATTGTGTCTTTCCAATTATTCCAGTTTAAAATAATAATTGATACGTTCGGAAGAGCCATGGAAAATCCCTATTTTCTATAATTTTAAGATTTGATCTCCAATGTTATTGCTTAATGAAAAATTTCATTCAAATATTAGAATTTTAAAATTTAAGAATCTATTTTTTTTGCTCTTCGCAAAAACTGTGGGCCGTTAAATAGGGGCGTAGAGTTCATGATAACCAGTAAAATCTGAAGGCACTTGAACCTTTTTCAGAGTCAAAATGTACCGGTACACCACGCAACAAGCAATGGGCATGATTCGCACAGCCGCCTTGTTATTCTGTTGACTGCATAATCCGGTTTGAAAGGCAATATCGAGGACAAGATCTGTATTTTCAACGATCGGAGAATCGAATACTTCATGATACTGTCACTGGCGGTGTAGAATTGTGCAATATCGGCGGGAAATCCATATATTGCATAGACCCTTTCCCAATTAAAGGTTAGGGGTAGATCTTACCTAATCACCTTATTATATTGAGGTACGACCTGCGGAAGAGGGGTTGTATGAATCGGATGGTTGTACCCTTTTTTCCGTATTTGGATCATGGGTGGTCGGTCCAAAGATTATCACAGCTGGTTGGACAGGCTCGATTTTTATGGCTCCCTGGTAAAAAATATAAGTGAGGTTAGCAATGTTTTCTAATACAAACCGTTTTTTATCAGCGACTGAATAACTGTTTGGAGTCTATTAGAGAGTACATCCCAAGAATTATCTTTCATCCATTTTTTCTGGAATACCTCTTTTGAAAATAAAAGGTTTTCATTTTCCAATAACTCAGATAACCCGTTATATATCTGATCAGGTGAAGTCCCGGGTAAAAAATGAACAATTGATCTTACGTCTTCAAAAATTGGGAGTGGTGAACAAACAACTGGTTTTAATGATGCGATCCCTTGTCTTACAGCACCACTTGCAGATTCCAGAGTATTCTGATAAGGAAATACAATAATATCTGCACATTTTAATAATAACATTGATTCATCGTCGGACAAAAATTCGTTAATCATTGTTACTTTTTTAGATAATCCTAATTCATTAATTAATTTAATACATTCTTCTTTGAGATAAATTGATTCGGGAATTGGATAAATCGAATTAATTAATAAAAGGTGAAGATTCTGATTTTCTCCAGTAAGTTGATAAAATGCCTTTATCAATTCCAGAATTCCTTTATGGGGTAACAAAAAACCATAGGTAGCAATTATTATTTTATCATCAATAGAAAGCTGTTTTTTAATAAAAAGTGAATCATCGAAATCATATGGCATTACTCCATGTGGAAATAGTGTGACATTACTAATCAGCCCAAAATCTTTAAATCTTTCTAAATCGCTTGTGCTGTGCACAAATAAATGATTGACTTTACCAAGTGTTTTTGCAATTGTTTTGTTCGAAATAAAATAACCTGAGCTGGAAATGTCTGGGATTAAGAAGGAAAGTATCTTTTTAACAAATCTTTTGAGTGATACACAATAACCCGAATTAAAAACATTGGCCGTTGAATGGAAAAAAATAATTATTTTAATGTCTCTTTGCAATAGGGAATTTATTAACGATATAAATACTAGCAAATCAAAAAATGCCGGTTGAAATTGAATTACTAATATTTCAATTTTGTTGTCGATAATATGGGAGAATAAATCAGATAAATTAGTCTGTGAATTATATTCCCAACATCTAATAACAAAATCCTCATCAGACGAAACAGGGATATTTTTTGTGTCTGAAAAAATAACTATCTCAAATATGTTTCTATCAAAATTATCTAATAGATGCTTTGAATAAGTGGCAATTCCACATCTGCAATTCCACGAAGTTACCCAACCAAGTTTAATTTTTTTATTCCAATAATTATGTTCCTTATTGTAATTGGATTGTAAAGATGCTAAATCAGACGAAAAATGATCCTCAAAATGTGTATTGTTTTCAATGTCAATATGAAATGTGGATGTCAAATCAGGAACTTGTGCTGAAACCCCGGCTGCTTTTCTGCGTGAAATATTTTCCCGGATTTTTTGAAGAACCCCTTCAACTTTGCTATTATCCTCCTGAATTTCGATGAAGTTCACGGTCATTTACAGTTCCAGAATAATTTTTTATTGTAATGGCTATATTAAATCAATTGTAACTTTTACTCCAAAATCCTTTAAAGAACTCTCAAAAGGGATAGATCCCCTAATCTTGCGATCCAATTCTTAATATTATCTATTTGGAGTTTCCTCGTAACCTTAAAATTTAAATTATCGTCCGAAACTGCTCCATAACCCCGACAATTTCTGTTAATATTTGTATCAATTTGTTTAAGGGATTTGTTAGTACGAATATACATCTGAGGGTCATGAAGCATTTTAACCTATTTATCTATCTGGCCTAAATAGTTTTATACCTGCGGGATATTATTGACAACTTTTAATGGTGTATCCAACGATTATCCAGGTTGCCTGGACAACGCTCACTTAAAATCTGATTGGATTCCAAGTAGATATTTATGGTCAAAATGGATAAAACGCAGGAAGTATGAAAATCGGAATTTTTCCTGATTGTAAAGTCCTGAAATAATTTCTCATTGATCTGCGTTTAAGATAGCTTGAACGTTTCATCAACTTACCAACCAAAACCTCTGATACCGACACCGATGATAGCTTCCTGAGGCAATCGTTTCCGGAACGCTAATTCAGGGGATTCGAGATTATCGAAATCCAGGCTACCGTGAGGTCGGTTGTTATACCAGACAATGAATTCATCGAGAGAAGAAAATTCATATCGGAACCTTTTGTAGGTATCGAACCATTTCTCAATTTTTCCATTCGTTTGGGGATGTTTTACTCGGGCTAGAATAGGTTTAATGCCCTCACTTTCAAGATATCGTTTGAATTCACTATCCCAATCGCCATTTTCATCTCGTCGGTGAGCCCCGTACTCACTGCCATGATCCATAATCATCTCACGAAGTGAACATATTGGCCCATATTCCTGAATTAACCGCTTAACCCTGGTTATTGAATTTTCCATATTGGTGGCAGCAAATTTATCGATTGCCAAGATCTTTCGCGAAGAGTCATCCAGGATCGCACAGATCTTAAGTCCGCTGATTGAATCTTCATGCCAATCGATATGCCCTGCGAACATGCTATGAGCTCGTTCGTAATGGACACATTTCAGTTGTTTACGCTTTGATACTTCTGCTCTGGCCAGGCCCCGGTCCATCAGGTATCTGTGTATCCTGTTATGAGAAATAATTACAGCATAAAGCTGCCGGATGAGAAACTCCAGCATCCTCGCTCCGTATCGGAATCGTTGGTATGCTTCATCTATTACCTTGGATTCTTCTTCGGTTACCGGTTTCCTCGGTCGTCCCATCGCCTTTCCTATAATTGGAATGACACCGGTTTCACGGTACTGTTTCCACAATTGATCCACTCGCCTCCGAGATACATACTGGACCTTCGCTATTGTCCCAGAGGACTCTTTCTTTTCCTTCTGACGGATTATCCATCGTATTTTCTTCATGGTCAACTTCATCGTTGAGCTTGTTTTCGGCTCATCGTCTGATATAGGAAATACTTTCGGGACTGTACACTACGATCTGAGAATCAAATTACTTCAAGATACCATATTAGTGTTGATCCATTATCCAGGACGGCAATAAGCCATTTACCTTGCCATTTAAGGTGACCTGCTTGCAATCCCCCGACCCGGATGACACCGAATAGTCATAATAGGATCTAACCAATTGTCTTGTTACAGCAAAAAAATTCGCTATTTCTGTTATCGGCTTATTTTTATCCATTCTTTCATGATTCATTTGATATCAGATCCGGAATATACCGCTATACTCGTTCTTGGCAAGCGTAACATTATTTCGGTGTATTGCACCTCTACAATCAGAACAAAACTTACATAATCTTCTTAATTTAATATGTGAAGGATAATGAAATCTCCCGGAATTAGCGATTTACCTCCACTACATAATGATAAAGTGGGATGGCCATGGACTGAGGATTCAAGACAGTTACCTGATCTTATGATTGATGGGCAACCCTGGCCAAAAATTTCAATAATCACACCAAGCTATAATCAAGGTCAATACTTAGAAGAAACTATCAGGTCGGTTTTACTCCAGGGTTATCCGAATTATGAATATATTGTAATAGATGGGGGAAGTTCAGACGATTCATTATCCATTCTGAAAAAATATTCTCAATTCATTACGAAATGGACGAGTGAACCTGATAAAGGTCAAAGTGATGCGATCAATAAGGGGTTTAAACTTGCAAAGGGTGAAATCGTTGCATGGATAAATTCTGATGACCTGTATGCACAAGAAGCCTTTTCCCTAATAGCACTTCATTTTGCTCAAAATCCCAATATTAGCATGATATATGGAGATTGTGAATTTATTGATGAATTTGGTGAAAAGTTATCTCTTTGTCGATCACGCGAATTTGATATCCAAAAGCTGGTTGAAGACTGTTATATTCCCCAGCCATCTGTTTTTTTTAAAGAAACGATTTTCGAATCACTAGGATATTTAGACGAGTCGCTACATTACGCAATGGATTATGAGTATTGGATAAGAATCGGACTTCATTTCAATATGCAATATATTCCTTTCACTATTGCAAAATTCAGATTGCATTCTGAATCGAAAACCATATCCAAAAATGATCTATTCGTTGTAGATATTTTTCACATCTATGAAAAGTTCATTAAATCTAATTCGGTGTCTCGTGAACAATTTGATATGATACTATCAGAACTGATCTGGAAAATTTTAAGATTAGAAAATTTTACTGATATACATTTATTATTTTCAAATCGAGATGCAACACCTTGCGATGAAGTCTATTCCCGGATTTTTACCCTGAATATTCAAAATAAAGATGATAATATTTGTCAACAGAGTTTTGAAAAAATAGTTCAAGGTGTATATAAGTGTTTTTTTATTAACTATCACAATTCCAACGTCACTGATAAGGAGATAGACCGTATCACAAATGATTGGTACGAATCTCAAAATTTAAAAATTATAGAATTCTCTTTTTTTTTATTCAAGAGAGATAGGATTATTCCCGCAATGTCGATCTTTTCATCCTATATATTGTGTCATCCATTGTCCCTACTAAACAGTAATTTTCTGACTTCGCTAATTTATGCAATAAAGAGAAAGATGACAAAGAATATCTGAACAATTCAGAGTAAATAAGGAAAAATGGGCTCTGTAGAAACCCTAGTCAGTAATGAAAATCCGCTGTTTTTTCAAGAATCGGTCAACTGAGTAAACAATACATTTAAGTTTTAATTCTTTAACCTGACTTATATAGAGTCTGCTTTTAATTCCATCTCCAAATCTTCGCTTAATAACAGAGAAAACCGTTTCAACCTTATTACGTTGACCGTATCGTTTTCTATCAAAATTATCAGCCATCTCTTTTCTAAATTCTCCCTTAACATAGTCGGCATTCCAATCGCAAATGGGGATGATGGATTTAGCCTGAAGATCGGTTCTGATCTGAAGATGAATTTGTTCAGAATCATATCCACGATCGAGGACATAGCAATCTGCCTTTCTCAAGGTATTTCTCAAGAGTGGTTTCGCATGTTTTGTATCATGCTGCCTGCTTTTTGTGATTTTAGAACCGAGAATTGTTTGTTTTTCGGTATCAAAGGCTAGAGAGATTTTTATAAAATCCTTCCTGGTCTTATCGGTCCTCATTGAGTAATAGTAACTAAAATATTCAGTTGGAAAACCCGTAGAATCGATTGCAATTGTAGATACCCTGCCCGTATCTCGATAAGAAAAACTGGTGGCCTGCTTATGGACTTCTGTAAGGATTGTTGAACTAATCCGTGATGAAAATTTGTTCAGCGTTGTGAAATGGGGTATTCGAGCGATTCCCAGGTGTGTTTGAATCACATTCATCACCTCAACCAATTCGATAATTTCTCTATACCTTGCGCCCAGGTATTCTTTGAAAACAAGAAACGCCAGTAATTGGTGCTGATTATAATCCTTTCGTGAAAATTTGGAGGTGTATAACGGAATTTTTGATTCTCTGATAGCATTCATCGTGGCTGTAAGAAAACTGATATGCTTCTGATTTCCATAAAAATATGGCTCTTTGAGATGGGTTTTGAACATATTCTTCTCAAGGAGCTAATGTACCTTAGCTCTTTC